>Ga0209098_1000108_pt1 | contig 89187 bp, 76 predicted proteins | sample AD_JPNHW1_MetaG_FD_184429 | JGI IMG/M metagenome (GOLD analysis project Ga0209098, IMG submission 184429) | Active sludge microbial communities of municipal wastewater-treating anaerobic digesters from Japan - AD_JPNHW1_MetaG (SPAdes) (version 2) | ecosystem: Engineered > Bioreactor > Anaerobic...
CCTGCTATTGTCTAACTAATCTATATGCGAATATGAAAAAGAAAGCGATTGTTAGTCTGCTATTTGTATTGCTCCTGACAGGTTATTTTTTATCAAGACAGGTTAGGGCAGAGAAAGATCCAACTTTTTATTGTTGGTTTAATGAAGCGATCAAAGATTGTGATACTGGTGGTATGTGGGTCTGTTATGGGGTATATCCTCCGGATTGCAATTGAAATGAGATTTTAATGTTACAGCCAGGGCCCGGCTGTAGCTTTATGTGTTGAAAAGGATATGAGAACTGCAGGTTTACTTTTTATTTTACTCTTGGCAGGTTGTGCCATAGGTACTCAAGAAGCTGATTTTGAGAATGAGCTTATCATTGCAGATACAATAGTAAGATTTCCGGTTTCTGACCAGACTTATCCACAGTCTCAGGCAGTTGAATTATTTGAGTCTTATGATTCCGTGCGTTATCTGTGTTATCTCAACCCGGGTAAGAATGAAATACTTTTCTTCTTTCTGGATTCAATAAAACTTAGCCACAAAATATCCCTTGCCCAGGATGGACCACACGGCGTGGGTAAAGCCGTCGGATTCTCCGTAGGCTCTCTTGACTCGGTATATGTTACTTCAAAGGGAAGAAAAATCCTATACTTGGTTGACAGGAATGGTTTGCTGCTTTCCAGCAATGATTACTCGGCAGCAAGCCCTCTTAGCATGTCATCCTATTCGACAACTAAAACGCCTGTTTTCCTTACCGACACTTGTCTTTACCTGCCGCTTCTCCCTGCTGGCAATTGGAGCACAATTACCGAGAAACAAATGGTTTCGTTTAATGTTTGCCTTAGTCTAAACCTTACAAGAGGTGCTGCTTCCCTTTGTCCTGCATGCTACCCTGAATCAGCATTTGAGACCAGGAGTGTGCAATATCAATGGTGTAGAGGTGATGAATTGTATGTTATTTCTTTTGAAAGAAATGATAAGCTCTATGCTACAGTTGATTTCGCCGAATTGAAGGCAACCACAGCTAAAAGTAATTTTCACAGGAAGACGGAGTCACCTCCGGCAAATCCCGCTCCGGAACAATACCTAAGGTATTCAATTGAGACACCTTCTTATACCGGGATTATTTATGATAAATACAGAGATGTCTATTACAGAATTTGCTATCAGGGAAAAACTACCGGGAAGGATGACAACCTGATGCAACTGGCTTCATTCAAACCTTCTTATTCAATTCTTATTCTTGACAAACACCTGGAAGTCATTGGCGAAACTCTGTTGCCTGAAAACCAGTTCTATCCGGAAGAGTATTTTGTTGCAAAAGAAGGTTTGTACATTTCAGAAAATTCAGTTTTCAATGAGAATTATGATGAAAATTATCTGGCTTACAGGTTATTACGGCTTACAAAGCGATGAGAATATTAGAATTGTTCAAAGTAACTTTTGTAATTCTGCTTCTGTTAGCGTATTGCCAGAATCCGGAAGTTAAGAATAACTTTCAAAAGGAGTACAAACAGATTCAGAAGAAATTTGATCTTGAATTCTGCCATGATGAATCATATCTGATTCTAATTCCTTTAACTGGGTGCAGCAGTTGTCTTCAGCCTGTACTTGATTTTGTTAATAACAACAGGACAATTTCAAATCTGACATGTATCTTCTCAGATATTGGCACTAAAAGGATGGAATCCATACTTAAAGACACGAACGTGGTTGGTATAAGGGTTATTTATGATGATGATGCTTCTGTCTATCAATACGAACCATATTTGAATAGTCCTGTAATTTATCATGTACATAATAATTACCCCATTGAGCGGATTATGCTTAACTCAGATAATGCTCAAATGATTTTGTCAAAAATAAAGACAAATGCATACTATTGATTAAAATTAGCTTAAAGTGAAATACAGGGGTAATACATACATTCCCTTGATCTGGAAGCATAGTGTCATTTTATGGCCCCTGGTGACAGATTGTTCACTCATAAAATCGTTGCGGTTAACTGTCCGGAGTAGTACAGAGATAATCTTTCAATGACCAGTTCTAGGGGTTGAGTCAATCTAGACGGTAGTGCTGTCATTTGTTTTTTTTCAAAATGTTTCTACCTTTCCCGCAACAGAGACCCCCGTTATGATCAATGCTAAATTATTGAATCCTAAAAGTATAGTCGTTGTTGGCGGATCAGATGACGTCACCAAGGCTGGCGGCAAGGTGCTAAAGAACCTGCTGACTGGCGATTTCCCGGGCAGCATTTATGTTGTAAACCCTAAAGCGACTGTAGTACAGGGATTGACAGCGTTTGCCGATGTGTCTCTGCTTCCCCGTACTGACCTGGCAGTAATTGCAGTTGCTGCCCGCTACTGCCCGGGCATAGTCAGGACTCTGGCAACGGAGAAGGGCACGGGAGGTTTCATCATTCTTTCTGCCGGGTTCAGCGAGGAGAATGAGGAGGGGGCTGGCTTCGAAAAGGAGATTGTGGAAATTATAAACGGAGCCGGAGGTACACTCATAGGTCCCAACTGCATAGGCTACCTGAACAAAAACTACCATGGGGTATTCACAGAGCCCATACCAAGGCTCTCACAACAGGGTATTGACTTCATCTCCGGTTCGGGGGCAACAGCCGTCTTCATTCTTGAGACGGCTATTACTGGAGGACTGCCGTTCTCCAGCGTCTGGTCAGTTGGCAACAGTGCGCAGACCGGCGTGGAGGATGTGCTGGAACATCTAGATCTTACGTTTGATCCGCTGACCAGCTCAAGAATCAAACTTCTTTATATTGAGAACATTGCCGATCCGCAACGGTTCCTCAGACACTCATCATCACTGATCAGGAAGGGGTGCAGGATTGCTGCCATCAAGGCAGGTTCATCAGAGGCCGGGTCAAGGGCTGCATCATCACACACAGGTGCGATGGCTTCACCTGATACGGCAGTGGATGCCCTGCTGCGTAAGGCCGGAATCGTCAGGTGTTACAGTCGTGCCGATCTGGCTGCCGTAGCAGCACTGTTTACATACAGACCCCTGAAAGGAAAAAGGATAGCTGTCGTTACCCATGCCGGTGGACCCGCAGTGATGCTTACCGATGCCCTCAGTGAGGGCGGGATGGAGATCCCCCGCCTGGCAGGACCGGCAGCAGAGCGACTGCTTGAAAAACTCTTTCCCGGGTCATCGGTGGCAAACCCGATCGATTTCCTGGCAACCGGCACTGCCGAACAACTCGGACATATAATTGATGCATGTGAAAATGATTTTGAAGAGATCGATGCCATCGCTGTCATATTCGGCAGCCCCGGACTCTTTCCTGTAGATGATGTCTACAGTCTCCTGCATGATAAGATACGCAGTTGCCGTAAGCCGATATACCCGATACTGCCTTCTGTTATAAATGTCAAAAGGGAGATCGCCGAATTTATAGCACATGGGAATACGATATTCACTGATGAGGTGCTCTTCGGGAGGGCACTCTGCAGGGTGAACGCAACCCCTGCTCCCGCGGTCACGGAGAAAATTGAGGATGTCCGGGCCGGATCATCTGATCTGAATGGAAACTCTGCACGAACTGACAGCAGGGTGATAAGGGAGGTTATTGATGGTGCCGGAGAAGGATACCTGCCTCCCGAAAAGGTCGGAATCCTCCTTAGGGCCTGTGGCATTGAGACGGTTCCCGAAACCGTTGTTACATCGGCCGAAGCGGCCGTCAGGGCTGCAGCATCAATGGGTTATCCGGTAGTGATGAAGGTGGTGGGTCCGGTGCATAAATCTGATATTGGCGGTGTCACCTTGAATATTGGTGACGGGGAGAAGGTCAGGGAGGAATTTGCCAGGATGATGGCGCTACCCGAGGTGACCGGTATGCTGATACAGAAGATGATAAGCGGTCACGAGCTATTCTGCGGCGCAACCCGCGAGGGCCGTTTCGGCCACCTGGTGATGGCGGGCATGGGAGGGATCTTTATCGAGGTCTTCAAAGATTTTGCTACTGCGCTGGTGCCTGTCTCTGACCAGGAGGCACGGTCAATGATACGGTCATTGAAATCATATAAGATAATCAAGGGGATCCGTGGCTCCGCCGGCGTCAATGAGGAGGCATTTGTCAGGGTGATCACCTCCCTCTCTGATCTTCTGGCTGCCGCCCCTGAAATTGAGGAGATGGATATCAATCCGCTGCTGGGAACGCCTGAAAAGATTATTGCTGTTGACGCCAGGATAAGAGTAGGAAGTCTCCTTTCGGCAGCCGGCAGTCATTACGGAAAATAGGATCACATGGAAATTGGTCGTAGACCTATTAGAATTGTAGAACAGCATGTCCAAAACCCTGAATCGCACATCGCACATCGCAATTCGCAAATCCACATGAAGCGTTCAGATATAGTTTTTGTTATCGTCTTTGCCGGATTATTTATTCCGTTTTTCCTGTCGCGCCGGCTCTATGATTTTTTTGTCTGGTTCAGCACTGACTGGGCATTTACTGCAAGTTTCATAAAATTTGCAATCCTCGCAACAATGGGTGAGATGCTTGGCAGCAGGATCCGTACCGGGATTTACCTGCCGGCAGGTTTTGCCCTATTGTACAGGGCTGTTGTATGGGGATTCCTGGGGATGACAGTCAAGGCTGCTTTTATGATCTTCGGCGGCGGCACACCACTTATATTGGAACACCTGGGGATGGAGAATGCATCAGCAGTAATGGCTGGTCCGGTGACCGGAGCCAGGGTGCTGCTCGCATTTGCGATCAGTACCTTCCTGAATATTTTTTACGCCCCGGTTCTGATGGTAACCCATCGTGTCAGTGACCTGCACGTTGCCGCAGCTGCAGGTGACCGTCGGAAGCTTTTGACAGTACCCGATGTGAAAGGGCTCCTGGCATCAATCGATTGGAACAGTATGTGGGGTATTGTGCTGAAAAAGAGCATACCCCTGTTCTGGATACCGGCACAGACAGTCAACTTTCTGCTGCCCGAAGAGTTCAGAATGCTTGTTGCGGCACTCTACAGCACCGTCCTCGGAGTCATACTTGCACTGGCTGCGGGAGCAGGCAAGAGGATTTGAGATTTGAGATTTGCGAATTGCGATTTAAAAGCAATCGAACATCGCAAATCGTCAATTGCAAATTCAAATATGACAAATAGCAGTTATCGTTCCCTTATAAATTTTTATCTTAGAGCCACAAATGAGGGCACTAAATGAAAAATTTATGAAAAATACCCCCATTAATCGTCAAACAGTAAGCAACGCCATAGTATCCAGCGGGATCACTGACCTGGGTCGTGCGAGCATCCGCGAGATAGTCAAGCTGGTGAATGTGCTGCGCCGCGAGACCGGAGTGGAATTCATCCGCATGGAGATGGGAGTCCCCGGACTCCCATCGGCAGAGGTGGGAGTCAGGGCAGAAATTGAAGCCCTGAGAAGGGGCGTCGCATCCGACTACCCTGACATCGAAGGGCTTCCTGAAATGAAAACCGAAGCCTCGAAATTCGTGAAGAATTTCCTTGATGTGTCTGTGAAACCCGAATGCTGTGTCCCCACCGGCGGGGCCATGATGGGAGGGATGGCAAGCTTCATGGTGGCCAACCGAAATGACCATACAAAGGAGGGAACACTCTTCATCGACCCCGGATTCCCGGTGCAGAAGACCCAGACACGTATACTCGGACAGGACTTCAGATCATTTGATGTATATAATTACCGCGGAGAGAAGCTTGGCCCGAAACTGGAATCGATATTGGAGTGCGGAAAGGTGTCAACCCTCCTTTACTCCAACCCCAATAACCCGTCGTGGATCTGTTTCACTGACGACGAGCTTCGAACGATCGGCACCCTGGCCAGAAAGTATGATGTGATAGTTATCGAGGACCTGGCCTATTTCGGCATGGATTTCCGCGAAGACTACTCTGTCCCCGGCCAGCCGCCTTTCCAGCCAACGGTTGCAAAATACTGTGATGATTATATTCTGCTGATATCCAGCTCAAAGATATTCAGTTATGCCGGCCAGAGAATCGGCCTCCTTGTGATGTCTGACCATCTATATAACCGTCGCTACACTGACCTTCTGCGCTATTATTCTACAGATATTTTCGGCAGGGCAATGATCTTCGGTGCCCTGTACGCCCTTTCTTCAGGGGTAAGCCACTCCGCACAGTACGGTTTTACAGCCATACTCAAGGCGGTCAATGAAGGACTTTACAATTTTGTTGACAACACCAGGGTATACGGCGAGAAGGCTGCAAAAATGAAGGAGATGTTCACAAGGAACGGTTTCAGCATCGTATATGACATGGACATCGACAGGCCGGTGGCAGACGGATTTTATTTTACAATCTCCTATCCTGGCCTGAGCGGAGGAGAGCTTTTGCAGGAATTGCTTTCATACGGTATAGCCGCCATCACACTGAACATCTGCGGCAGTGAGCGGCATGAAGGGCTCAGGGCATGTGTCTCGCAGGTGCGAAAAAGTCAGCTGCCCCTCCTTGAAGAAAGACTGACACTTTTCAGTGAAAATAACCCGATAGGGAAATAAATAATACTTTTGAACCGAAGTTAACTCAATAAAGATATGGCAAAGATAAAAGGAGCAGTTGTTGTTGACCGCGAGAAGTGCAAGGGTTGCGAGGTGTGCGTGGTTACATGTCCCACCCAGACGCTTGCCCTGGCAACGGAAGTGAATTCAAAGGGATATCATTTCAGCTATGCAGCCAACCCGGAGACCTGCATCGGATGCTCAAACTGCGCGGTTGTTTGTCCTGACGGCGTGATCACCGTCTACAAGGTAAAAATCGGATAACGACAGAAACAATATAAGTTAATGGAAAAGGAACTGAGACTGATGAAGGGCAACGAAGCTATCGCCGAAGCGGCGATACGCGCCGGTGCCGACGGTTATTTCGGGTATCCCATCACTCCGCAGAGCGAGATACTTGAATATCTTATGGAGGCCAATCCCCAGGCAACCACCGGGATGGTGGTGCTCCAGGCGGAGAGTGAGGTGGCCGCTATCAATATGGTTTACGGTGGCGCCGCCTGCGGGAAGAAGGTGATGACCTCTTCATCCTCGCCCGGCATAAGCCTCAAGCAGGAGGGGATAACATACATCGCAGGAGCCGAACTGCCCTGTCTGATAGTCAACGTTGTCCGCGGCGGTCCGGGACTGGGCACAATCCAGCCGGCACAGAGCGACTACTTCCAGGCTACCAAGGGAGGAGGACACGGCGACTATCACCTGTTGGTACTTGCACCCGCATCAGTACAGGAAATGGCTGACTTCGTCGAACTGGGTTTCGACCTGGCATTCAAATACAGGAACCCTGTAATGATACTTTCAGACGGCGCCATAGGGCAGATGATGGAGAAGGTCTGGCTCAAGCCCCAGAAGAAGAGATCTGAAGAGATCCTTCCCTGGGCAACCACAGGCAAACCGGCCTCAAGGCCCCGGAACATCATAACCTCCCTCGACCTCGATTCGGAGCGGCAGGAGAAGTTTAACCTGAAGCTCATCGCGAAGTACCGCGAGATGGAGGAGAATGAGGTTCGCTTCGAGGAGTTCATGACAGACGATGCAGAATATCTCTTCGTGGCATACGGTACAAGCGCAAGGCTGTGCCAGAAAGCACTGCAACTGGCAAGGGCTGAGGGAATCAAAGCGGGGCTGCTGAGACCGATAACACTGTTTCCGTTCCCGAAGAAGAGACTCAATGAGCTCGCAGACAGGACGAAAGGAATGCTGGCAGTTGAGATGAGCGCCGGACAGATGGTTGAGGACGTGATGCTCTCAGTAAACGGAAAAACCAGAGTCAGCCACTACGGAAGAATGGGCGGCATGATCCCGACACCCGAAGAGGTTGTTGAAAACCTGAAATCATTCATTAAAGGATAAGAGAGATGGCAGAAGTAACATTCAATGATATAATCAAGCCCGAAAACCTGGCCTACAGAAAGTCTGCACTGATGACGGACAATGTCATGCACTACTGTCCGGGCTGCGGACACGGAACTGCACACCAGGTGCTGGCAGAAGTGTTGGAGGAGGAGAACCTCCAGGAAAGAACCGTGGGGATCACCCCGGTGGGCTGTTCAGTGCTGATGTACAATTATATAGATGTCGACTTTCAGGAGGCGGCTCACGGACGCGCTCCGGCACTGGCCACTGCGGTCAAACGGCTGATGCCTGATAAGTTCGTCTTCACCTACCAGGGTGACGGCGACCTTGCTGCAATCGGCACCGCGGAAACGATCCATACCTGCAACAGGGGTGAAAACATCCTGATCATCTTCATCAATAACGGTATCTATGGCATGACCGGAGGCCAGATGGCTCCCACAACACTGCCGGGAATGAAATCGTCAACATCACCCTACGGGCGCGATGTTTCAATGATGGGCTCACCCATCAAAATGGCCGATATCGTGGCCCTGCTGCCGGGCACCTGCTATGTGACACGCCAGAGCGTAAACACTGCGGGTGGTGTGCGCAAGTTCAAGAAAGCGCTTAAAAAAGCTGTCCAGTATCAGAATGAGAAAAGAGGAACATGCTTCATCGAGGTTGTGTCAAACTGCCCCTCTGGATGGAAGATGACACCTGTCGAGTCAAACAAATGGATGGAAGAGAACATGTTCCCGTTCTATCCCCTCGGTGATATTAAGGTACCTGCAGAATAGGGGCCAGGGCCGGATTGAAGCTTGTTTCGCTTTATGCCGGCAATACAGTTTAAGTAATCAATATTACAGACCATGACAGAAGAAATAATAATAGCAGGTTTTGGCGGACAGGGAGTACTCTCAATGGGTAAAATAATGGCCTATTCCGGCATGATGCAGGATATGGAAGTGAGCTGGATGCCCTCGTACGGCCCTGAGATGAGGGGCGGCACTGCCAACGTCAACGTAATTCTCAGTGATGAACGAATCAGTTCACCCATTCTCAGGAGCTTCGACACAGCCATCATCCTGAACCAGCAAAGCATGGACAAGTTCGAGAAGTCGGTCAAACCCGGGGGAACTCTTATATATGACGGCAACGGTATTACTAGGCATCCCGAAAGGAAGGACATAACCGTGTACCGCATCGACGCAGCCGAGGAGGCTTCAAAAATGAAGATGCAGAAAGTGTTCAATATGATCGTCCTCGGCGGATTCATGAAGGTGAAGCCGATACTGAAAACAGAATATGTCCTCAAGGGACTGAAAAAATCACTCCCCGAACGCTACCATAATCTCATCCCGCTGAACGAGAAGGCGATTGAAAGGGGAATGGAAATCATAAATAAGGTCTGAAGGTTTGAAGTCTGAAGGTCTGAAGGTCACAGGTCTTCCGGTCTTGCAACTTAATTAATTGACATTCAGGCTATTGCCTACTGCCTATTGCCTACTGCCTACTCATAAAAGTGCATTTCCCGGATATATTTCCATACGGGAGCGGGAACAAACCACGAGACATCCTTCCCTTCGCGGATGGCGCTGCGGATAAAGGTGCCTGAGATTTCCATGATGGGTGCGTCAATCTCCTGAACTGAAGCCATGGCCAGTATCTCCTGCAGCCTTTTGCTGCTTCTCCGGCCAGGGTAGAGCCTCGGATATACCACAATAGGATACTGCTTTACCAGCATCTCAGCATTCTTCCACTTATGCAGTGATGTGAGATTATCCTCGCCCATGATCAGCGTGAACCGCCGCGAGGGATACTTCTCTGTAAGATGTGCCAGTGTGTCAATGGTGTATGATGGCCTGGGCAGGGTGAATTCAATGTCCGAAGCCCTGAACCGGGCATCATCACCTATTGCCAGCTGAGTCATATAAAACCTGTCCCGCTCGCTGAGAAGCGACTCCTTCACCTTCAGCGGATTGTGCGGACTGACAATGAACCAAACCTCCTTAAGAAAGGAGTATTCGGTGATATAGTTGGCAATGGCCATGTGACCTATGTGCACCGGGTTGAATGATCCGAAAAACAGTCCTGTCTCAGTCATGGCCGGTCAATAAAATCCCTGACAATGTTCACAATGGCAATGCAGGCTTTCTCGAGGTTGTCATTGATGACTACCGTGTCGAAATGTCCGGCCAGCAGTATCTCTGAGGAAGCTTTCTCCACCCTCATTGCAATTTGTTCCGGTGTGTCAGTCCCGCGCAGCACAAGCCTCCGCCGCAGTTCCTCCACCGAAGGGGGCATGATGAAGACTGACAGGGCGTCGTCGCCGAAGATCTTCTTCAGGTTAATACCTCCCATAACGTCTACGTCAAAGAGCGGTATCTTCCCTTCGTCGCGTATGCGCTCAATCTCCCTGCGCAGCGTTCCGTAATAATGGTTTTTATAAACCTCCTGCCACTCGATGAACTCATCATTCCGGATTCTCCTCCTGAATTCCGCAGCAGTGATGAAGTAATACTCCCTTCCGTCTGTCTCGTTGCCGCGCGGCTTCCTGCTGGTGGCGGAAACAGAAAAGAGGAGGGGAAACCCTGACTCCAGGAGATGGCTTACCAGGGTCGATTTTCCTGCTCCCGAGGGGGCGGAAATGATAAGCACTTTTTTGCTGTCAGCCGGGCGCATCCGTCTAAAGGATATTCAGTGTCAGCTCCTTGATCTTCTCCAGCTCGTCCTTCATCATAACCACCAGCTTCTGCATGGCGGCATCATTGGCCTTTGATCCGATGGTATTGATCTCGCGGCCCATCTCCTGCGAGATGAAGTTGAGCATCTTCCCATGGTTGCCTTCCCCTTTCATCGTTTCCAGGAAGTAGTCGCAGTGTTTACGCAGCCTGACCTTTTCCTCGTTGATGTCGAGTTTTTCAAGGTAGAAAATAAGTTCCTGCTCAAACCTGTTTCTGTCGACGTTTTCTGATCCTACAGCCTCTGCCAGTGATGTTGTAAGCTTTTCGCGCATTCGTGAGATACGGTCACCCTCCACGGCGCCCAGGTTTTCAAGATAGCTGAGGATGGCAGCAACCGACTTGCAAAGATCCTTTTCCATGGCCTTCCCCTCTTCCAGGCGGTAGAGGTCGGTCATCGTCAGGGCCTCATCGGTGAGTCCGGAAATTCTGGTCCACTCCTCGTCAGAGAGCTCCGCCTTCTCCGTGCGCAGTGTCTCGGGCAGGCGCATCACTATGGCCAACAGCCCGGCATCATCACTGATCCCCAGTTCACCGCTGATTTCCTTTAGCTGGCTGAAGTAGCTCTTTACGTTGTTTCTGTTGATCACCGGCACCTGCTCACTCTCCATGGCGTCAAAGCTTACCGAGAGGTCGATCTTCCCTCTCTCGAGCTTCCTGATGACCAGGTTACGGATGTCCAGTTCCTTCTCCTTGCAGATCCAGGGGAGCCTGGTGTTGATGTCTGCCTGCTTGCTGTTGAGCGATTTAATCTCGACAGTGATCTTTCTTTGCGGAGTCTCCAGCATGGCTTTGCCATAGCCGGTCATCGATCTTATCATCGTGTTACGGTAATTTCAGGGTTAAAGATAGGTTTTTATTCGCAGCGGCAGTGAGCTGACCCGGTGGCGGAGTTGTAACTTAACCAAGCAGGTCGAGCTCCACGGTGAAGTGCCTCATGATCGGAGCCTCCCACCTTATTGCCAATCCTCTTCTGACGAGGTCCCTTCTCTCCCAGACGTTCTGCACCGCTGCAGCAACGTAGTCCATATGGTTGTCAGTGTAAACCCTTCGCGGTATTGCCAGCCTGACCAGCTCGAGCTCCGGATACCTGTTTTCACGGGTGACGGGGTCACGGTCGGCAAGCAGTGTTCCTATCTCTGTTCCGCGGATGCCGCCCTCGAGGTATATCTCCACCGCCAGCCTCTGGGCCGGGAACTCTGAAGCAGGAATGTGAGGAAAGAATCTGCCAGCATCGATAAAGACGGCATGGCCTCCGATGGGCACCTGCACCGGGATCCCGGCTTCGTGAATCTTTTCTCCCAGCCTTGTCACCTGGCATATGCGTGCCTCGAGGTAATCAAATTCCGTTCCTTCGCGAAGCCCCTGTGCCAGTGCGTTCATGTCACGGCCTGACATGCCGCCGTAGGTGATATAGCCCTCGAACATGATGTTGAAGGTGGAGGCCTTCCTGAACAATTCGCGGTCTTTCATGGCAATGAATCCGCCCATGTTGACTATGGCATCCTTCTTTGAACTCATGGTCATGGCATCAGCATATGAGAACATCTCCCTGACTATTTCCCTGATGCTTTTGCCGGAATAACCCTCTTCGCGTGTCTTGATGAAGTAAGCGTTCTCGGCAAAGCGTGCGGAGTCCATCACTACAAGCACACCATACCTGTCAGCCAGTTCCCTCACACCGCGCAGGTTGGCCATGCTTACCGGCTGTCCGCCTGCGGTGTTGTTGGTTACGGTCATCACTATGCATCCCAGCTTTTCACGGGGAGTCTCCTTAAGGACCTGTTCCAGTCTTTCAAGGTCAGCATTTCCCTTGAATGGATCAACCACCCTGATGTCCCTGGCATATGCAACAGTACAGTCCACTGCCTTTGCCTTGCGGAATTCGATATGACCCTTGGTAGTGTCGAAGTGGGCGTTACCGGGGATCACATCTCCCTCCTTTATCAGCACGGAGAAGAGTACATTTTCAGCAGCTCTTCCCTGGTGGGTGGGGAGGAAGTGTTCAAAACCGGTGATATCCCGGATTGTCTCTTTCAGGGTGTAGTAGGATGAGGCCCCGGCATAGCTCTCGTCGCCGGTCATGATGGCACCCCACTGTTTGTCGCTCATCGCGCCGGTACCCGAGTCTGTCAGGAGATCAATGAATACCTGCTCTGAACGCAGGTTAAACAGATTGTATGAAGCGTTTCTTATCCACTCCTCCCGCTCCTGGCGGGTGCTCTGGCGGATGGTCTCAACTGTCTTTATCTTGTATGGTTCACAATATGGTAAGATCATGGGATTTGCGATTTGCGATTTACGATTTAAGATTTACGATGGCCTGCGGCCAAGTCAGTCCGTGATTAAGAAAATTTAACAAAAGCAGGTATTCAGGTGCGCAGAAGCGTGCAACCATGATGATCAGAACGCGTCCCTGTTCTTGATGTTTCGATAATTCAGCTTCCTGTTTGTGATGCTGTTGAAGCGGAAATTCATGGAATTCGGCTATTTTTGCAAATATAACTATTTTGCTTTTGGGGTACAATCCTGAACTGTTAAACGTTTTATAATGAAACCGGGAACCATAAAGATTCTTTTGCTTTTTCTTTGCCTTGCCGCAACCCCGGTGCTGAATGCACAGGTTGTCGATGCACCGGCGATTCCCCAGGTAACAGCACCGCAGACTGATACGCTGGCAGTAACACAACCTGCACCCAGGCAGATCAAGGCTGCTCCCGTGCCGGGTATCAACGGCCCGCAGGATGTAAAACTTGACCGGGACGAGTCACTCAGGTTCCTTGAGCGGTTCAGCTCCTCACCGGCAATGTGGAAAAGAAGCAATGACCCTCTTCGTGAAGCCATCAGGAACCTCCTCTGGCTTGCCTCAAGGCCTCCGGCCGATACGGTCATCAGTTACCTTTCTGATTATCCATTCGACAGGATAAAGGTGCCGGCCGAAAGCTATTACCTGTTTGACTCGATAAGGATCATCCTTCCCGTCCTTCAGCCGGACTCAACACACGCTGACAGCGTTGCAGCCGCACGCGCTGACGAGATGTTCATCAGAACCGGAAACAAGGTTGAAAAGGTAAGACTGTCCCCTGATTCCAGGCCGGTCATGAAAAACGATACACTTAAACTGAATGACTCGGTTTACGTACTGATGAAGGAGTTTATCCCGGCACAGCTGCCTCACGGCACCAATGACACAATCGTGTTGGTAATCACCGATACCCTTCCGGAAGTCTCCCTGGCTCGCACTGATTTCCCCTTCAGGTATCTCAGGAATCCGTATGTCAGTGACTCACTGGAAGCTGCTGTCAGTTCGCTCATCGGTTATCTCGAACAGCGTGATTCCACCAGGATACGCTTCACAAGCGACGGGTCAAGAGGGACCGATGTCTGGCTCAATAGCCTTTCTGACAACCTGGTACGATTCTGGCTGCCCGATGGTCAGGGCGACTCAGTGACCGTATGGATAGGCAATCCGGTGCGCAACACACTCTCACTCCGTGCAGAGGAGGGAGTGCTCTTCAGAAAACAGGCATGGCATGACAGGTACGTCGACACCCGCGTGAATGTCACAACAGCACAGGAGGAGGCACTGAGGAGAGTTGCCCTGAGCAGGATAAAACCTGACCTCTGGAAGTTCAAGACAGACATCTCTTACCTGCTCTCCCAGGGTGTGGTCTCAAACTGGGCAAAGGGGGGAGAAAATAACATATCTTCAGTACTCGACATAACCACAGCCCTGAATAACAACAGCAAGCTTTCAAAGGTGATTTCAGCCAGCACGGGTCGATTTGCACTTGGACTCCAGGCTTCCGGCAAATATGGCGGCATAAGGAAAAACCTCGATATCCTCGAGATTAACTCCAAGATCAATCACAAGGCCTTCGGCAAATTCGACCTCTCGGGGATCTTTCAGTTCAAGTCGCAGTTCCTGCCCGGTTACACATACCCGAATGACACCACCTCATTATTGGTCTCCAGGTTCTTCAATCCTGCCACATTCATCCTGGGTTACGGTCTTGAATACAAACCCGACAAAAACACCTCGGTCAGTTTCTCTCCATTTTCATATAAAGGCACATTTGTCCCTGACACCGCAAACATCAACCAGACCAAATACGGTATTGCTGCCGACAGGAGGTCAAAGAACGAGCTCGGCGCATACCTGACCATCAACAGCAAGCTTGTGCTCTTCGAGAAGGTAAACATGACCAACAGGTTACAGCTCTTCAGCAACTTCCTCTCCAAGCCCCAGAATATAGACGTTGAGTGGGAGATGATATCCACGATGCCGCTTAACTGGTTCACTGACCTCAGGGTGAATGTTCACCTGATTTATGATGACAACACCATGCTTCCGGTTTATGAAAGGGGAGAGCCGGTGCTTGGCACCGATGGCAAGCAGAAGAAGGCGCCCATGGTGCAATTCAAGGAACTGCTTGGCGTCAGCTTCGTCTTTAAGTTTTAAAGGAGGAGCAGGTCAAGCACCACCGCCAGTCCGAAAATGACACCGGCGATTCCGTTGGTGGTCCCGAAGGCCAAGTTTACCCTGCTCAGGTCATCAGGCCTGACAATCATGTGCTGATAAATGAGCATGGCAATGAATATGGCTGAACCGGTCCAGTAAATGAACCCTGCCTGGCCGTAAATTCCTGCAACCACCACCAGTACCAACGAGATCAGGTGAAGCACAACTGAAACAGCCAGCGCTTTGCCGCGCGACATCACCGCCGGGATTGAATAGAGTCCGGTTTCACGGTCAAACTGGTCATCCTGAAGGGAATAGATTATATCAAAACCGCTCACCCATGTCAGTACGATGCAGGAGTACAGGAGAGGAAGCAGGGCAAAAGAGCCTGTCACTGCTATGTATGCTCCGATGGGTGCAAGGGAGAGTCCCAGCCCCAGGACCAGGTGACACAGCGGGGTGAACCGCTTGGTATAACTGTACCCGAGTACAATTATCAGGGCCACCGGAGAAAGTATGAGGGTCAGCCTGTTGAGCAGGGCAGCGGAGACAATGAATAAGACTGAACTGGCTATTACAAACAAAAGTGCCTGGCGGGGAGTGATCTTCCCTGACGGGATCTCACGAACTGCTGTACGCGGATTAAGTGAGTCAAAATGCATGTCAGCCCACCGGTTGAAACCCATTGCTGCACTCCGTGCGAAGACCATGCATGCCAGAACAAGAAGGAAAGTCTTCAGTGAGAAGCCGTATCCCGGCCCGGTTGCCCCGATGAAGTAACCGGCAAGGGCAAAGGGCATCGCAAAGACAGTGTGACTGAACCTGACGAGCGAAAGATAATCCCGTGTTCTGCCAAGCAGCTTTTTCATCTCAGCGTGGCACCGAACTCACGCTCAAAGGCTTTGACCAGGGCGCCCATGGTCTTTTCTATATTCTTTTCGGTAAGTGTCTGTCTATCATCATGAAGTATGAAGCTGACGGCGTACGACTTCTTGTCCTTTCCCATAGCTTCGCTCTCATAGAGATCAAAGAGGTCTACCTCCCTGAGTATATTTCTTTCAGTTTTGAAAGCAAGGTCACGTATCTGGCTGAATTTCACTGACCTGTCAAGAAGAAGGGCCAGGTCACGCCGCACCCACGGGTATTTGGGCAATTCGCTGAAACGGATGGTCCGGCTGCTGATAAGCCTTAAAAGGTTCTCCCAGATGATCTCGGCGTAGAATACATCCTGCCTGATATCAAACATTGCCAGGTATTTTTTTGACACCTTGCCGAAGGAGGCCACGTCAAGACTTCCGGCAGTATATCTCATCCCTTCGGCGAACCATCCCCGGTTTTCCTCGGTTCCAACGAGCTCCTGCCTGGCGATGCCGAACCGTGAAAGGACCATCTCAGCATAGCCCTTCAGGTGAAAGAATCCTGAGATCATTTCAGGGGCATTCCACCGTTTTTCGTTTATATTCCCGGTCAGCGCCAGGGCAAGTATCTGTTTTTCAGTGAAGTTGTCAGTGATCTCCAAGGTGCCTTTGCCTTCGTTCCGGGCGTAGGTGTATCCGAACTCAAAAAGTTTCAGGTTGCTGTTTTGCCTGTTGATGTTCCATGCAATGGTGTTCAGCATACCCGGCAGCAGCGAGAGACGCATGACGTTCAGGTCACTGCTGAGCGGATTGGCCAGCCTGACCATTGACTTCACGTCGAAGTCGCCCGTAGTCTCAAACCAGGCAGCAGGGGAAAGAGAGTTACACATTATCTCGCAGAAGCCGTTGGCAGCAAGCATCTCTGAAAAATTGGAGGCAACTTTCTCGCGGTCAGGTTTTTCAGTATGTGACAGCATGGAGTGCATCTCATAGCTGATCCCTATGTTGTCATAACCGTAAACCCTGAGCACCTCTTCAGTGACATCGGCTTCGCGGGTGACATCAACACGGTACGATGGAATCTCAAGATGCAGAATGCCGGGTTCTTCACCGGTGATGTTGATATCGAGGCTGTAGAGTATGGTCTTGACCGTTTCATCCGGTATTTTCTTCCCTATGAGTTTTGTCATCCGGTCAAGCGAATACCTCACAACTGCTTTTCTCACCGGTTCGGGGTAGATATCAATGATATCGCCTGTTATTTCACCGCCGGCAAGCTCCTTAACCAGCATGGCAGCTCTCTTCAGAGCGTAGATTGTCATCTCCGGATCAGTGCCTCTCTCAAACCTGTATGATGCGTCAGTGTGCAGGTCATGCCTCCGCGATGTGCGACGTACGGACACCGGGCTGAAGGTGGCGCTCTCAAGGAAAAGGTCGGTAGTGGCTTCTGTGACTCCTGATCTCAGTCCGCCGAAGACACCCGCTATGCACATCCCCTCGTCACGGTTGCATATCATCAGGTCGGACGGTGCAAGGGTGCGTTCCACTCCGTCAAGGGTAACGAATTTCGTCTTGTCAGGAAGGTGCCTTACCCTCACTGTGTCGCCGGTAACGGCTGCAGCATCAAATGCATGCAGTGGCTGTCCTGTCTCGTGGAGGACGAAGTTAGTGATGTCAACAACGTTGTTGATGGGATTGAGCCCGATTGCCCTGAGCCTGGTCTGTAACCACGCCGGCGAAGGACCAACCCTGATGCCGCGCACCGTCAGGCCGGAGTAACGTATGCATGCATCCGGAGCCTCAACGGTGACTTTTATAACACCCCTGTCCCTTTCCTTCCTGAACCCGTATATCTCGGGCAGCTTTGCCCTTACCGGTCTCTGGAGGTTATAGAAGGCAGCGAGATCGCGTGCCACACCAAAGTGTGAGCTGCAGTCAATCCTGTTCGGTGTCAGCCCTATCTCAAAGACGGTGTCGGTTGTAACTCCGAAATATTCTGCAGCAGGCATGCCAATACGTGCGCTGCTGTCAAGCACCATTATTCCTTCGTGGTCAGCGCCCAGTCCAAGCTCGTCCTCGGCACAGATCATCCCCTCGGACAGCTGCCCGCGTATCTTTGATTTCCTGATCTCATACTGTTCATTACCGTGGAAGACCATTGTTCCAGGCAGGGCCACCGCCACCACCTGTCCTGCAGCTACGTTCGGTGCCCCGCATACAATATGCAGCGGCTCCGTTCCCCCGGCATCTACTGTAGTGACACTCAGCCTGTCAGCATCAGGGTGCCTTTCACAGGTGAGTACCCTGCCGATAACCACACCCTTCATTCCACCCTTTACCGAAACCCACTCTTCAACATCCTCAACCTCGAGACCCAGTGATGTCAGAACCGATGACAGCTCATCGGGCTGCGCATCAAAATCAAGGTAATCCCTGAGCCAGTTGTAAGAAATCTTCATCGCGGTATTGTTAATTGGTTTTTAAAAATGCAAAAGTAAGGAAAAAAGGTTTGAGGCATCAAGCAGGCGCGGTATTAAAAGCAGAGTCATTATCATTATATTTGCACGTCAACAGAAATCCAGATGAAAATAGAAGAGAACGACAAGCTGATTCTTTTAACAAATGATGACGGACTCTATGCAGGCGGAATAAAAACCCTCATCAGGATCATGGAAGACTTCGGCAAGGTGGTTGTAATCTCAGCCACCGAGAGCCGCAGCGCCATGTCACAGGCCCTGACAGTCAAGCAGCCCCTGAGGGTCAAGCTCCTCGATGAGGATGATCACAAGCGGATCTACGCCTGCAGCGGCACACCGGCCGATGGTATCAAACTGGCGGTCAGCCAGTTGCTCGACCGCAAGCCTGACCTGATAGTCTCAGGCATCAACCATGGCTCCAACGCCTCCGCCAGCATACTCTATTCAGGTACAATGGCCGCTGCTCTTGAAGGATGCCTGTATGAAATCACGTCGGTGGGATTCTCACTTAACAGCTATTCGTCCTCAGCCGACTTTTCAGGGTGCGAAGAGTACATCAGGAAAATTTGTGCGATGCTCCTTCGCGAGCCTTTGCCGAACGGTATATGCCTCAATGTCAACTTCCCGGCACTGCCGGCAGCTCAGATTAAAGGGATGGTGGTGGCGCGCCAGGCCTCAGGCAACTGGCAGGAGGAATTTGAGAAGAGAAAAGATCCTGCGGGAAAGACGTACTACTGGCTGACAGGCAATTTTGTCAACCATGAGCCGGAGGCTTCAGATACTGACGACTGGGCAATCCAGAACGGCTATGTCTCTGTTGTGCCGGTGACTACTGACATGACTGCCTACAGCTTCATGGAAACCCTTAAATCAAAACTCTGACATGTGGTTCAGGCAAAGGTTCAATAATGCCATATCTGGTGTGGTTGCAGGATTGGTGATGCCAGCCCTGGCTTTCCTGGTATTCTTTCTGCTGACACATCACGGGCTTTCGCTGCCTGATTATTTCAGCAAGGTGGAAGGTGCCGGAAATATTTCGGAAATAATGAGTGTCTCCGTCTTCTCCAATATAATCATCTTTCTGCTCTTTAACCGCCTTGACATGCTGAGAGCCTCCAGGGGTGTGCTTGGAATAACCATAGTGTGGGCCTTTGCTGTCTTCGCGATAAAGCTGTTTTAGGATGAGGTACTTCATCATTGCAGGCGAGCCATCCGGTGATCTTCACGGTTCCAACCTCGTGAAGCACCTGCTAAAGACTGATCCGGCAGCTGATATTGCATGCTGGGGAGGTGAACTGATGCGGAACGAAGGCGCACGGCTGCTGAAACACTACCGTGAAACTGCCTTCATGGGCGTTCTCGAGGTGCTTGCCAACATCCGGAAGGTGAAAGCCAACTTCAGTGAATGCAAAAGACAGATAACGGAAATGAAACCCGATGTGGTGATCCTTATTGACTACCCTGGTTTCAATCTGCGAATGGCCAGGTTTGCAAAGAAGGCTGGCCTGAGGGTCTTCTACTACATTTCGCCGAAGTTCTGGGCATGGCGCGAAGGAAGAGTCAGAAAGCTAAAACGCTATGCAGACAGGCTTTACATCATCTTTCCGTTTGAAAAGGATTTCTACCGGCGACATGATTTCCCGGCAATCTTCCTTGGCAATCCCCTGATTGACCATATAGATGCATGGAGGGCCACGGCCCCTGACAGGGAGGTAATCAGAGCCTCACTGGGACTTGACAGCAGACCTGTAATAGCACTTCTCTCCGGCAGCAGGCTTCAGGAGGTAAGCAGGATCCTTCCTGTCATGGCCGGAGTGTCTGCCGGCTTTCCTGATTACCAGTTCGTGGTGGCCGCGATGGATCATCTGCCAGCCCGGCTTTACGAAGAGGTCTCTACAGCATACCCTGTCAGGGTTATCACCGGCAGAACCTATGACCTCCTGGCTGTGGCGCAGGCCGCGCTTGTCACCTCCGGCACTGCAACCCTTGAGGCTGCCCTGTTTGATGTACCCCAGGCAGTATGCTACAGTACCAGTCCGCTTACATACAGGCTGGCAAAATGGGTTATTAAGGTCCGGTTCATCTCGCTGGTGAACCTTATCATGGACAGGGAGGTGGTGAGAGAGCTGATTCAGGCCGGACTGAATGCTGTCAGCCTGCACAGGGAACTGGAGGAGATACTCGTCACCGGTTACAGGCATGACAGGATAAAGGCCGATTACCGTGAACTGCGGACCATACTCGGAGGTGGCGGGGCATCAGAGAGGGTAGCGGCGGATATGTCAGACAGTCTTGTTCAAAAGAAAGGGAAATGAGGAGAATCTCACTGGCCGCCATACTGCTCGTTCTGTTTCCACTGGTTACACTTTCCCAGATCTCAATACGTATCTTCGCCCGGTCAAAGCCTTCCAGCCTGATTTTAACCACGGTCAAAGGTGCCTGTATCCTTACCGACGGAGCTGCGGGAGAAGTACGTCTCAGCCAGGGTGAAACCGTTGCCGTGACACGGTACGGTGACAGGGTAATTTACAGCACAATGTCAGGCATAAGAGGAGCATCTGACTCACTCACCTTTACCCCGGCCGCATCCGGCACTCTCTTCACGGTCCGGGCACCCGGCAGCAGCGAGCCTGAGAAGACCCTGGCCGGCACACTGACAGTCACTTCATTCCCAGGTTCACTCCGGATACTGAATATCACAACCGTTGAAGAATGCCTTCCGGGAGTGGTCCGGGCCGAGGCGGGCAAATACGGACCATCAGATTACTACAGGGCACAGGCCGTGGTAGCTCGAACATATATCTACAGGAATATCGACAGGCATTCTCTCGACGGGTTTAACCTGTGCGATGATATCCATTGCCAGGTCTACCCGGGAGTGGTGACCGACAGCGTGATTGTGAACGCCTGCCGCTCAACGTCCGGACTGGTACTGGCAGACCGCGACAGCATAATGATAGAAGCCGCGTTCCACGGCAACTGCGGCGGTGAGACGGCATCTTCAGCCGACGTGTGGCTTGCCGGTTACCCGTATCTCGTGAGCGTGAAGGATCCCTGGTGCAGCTATTCCGCATCATCCACATGGAAGAGGAGCATCGCGCGCAGCGAATGGAACGGTTTCCTGAGATCGAAGGGCATAATTCCGGGAACGGAGGGAGCCATCTATTCGGCGAACGCACCGGCGGCAGGAAGGATAACAATCCGTACTGTACAGGGAAAGTCATTGTGGAGCGAGGAGATCCGGCTCCGCTTCGGGCTCAGGTCAGCCTACTTTACTCTTTCAACCGCCGGTGACAGCATTCTTTTCAGCGGGAGAGGATATGGCCATGGTGTGGGGCTGTGCCAGGACGGAGCAAAGCATATGGCTGAAAGAAAGATGAGTTATAACAGGATAATCAGCTTCTATTACCCGGGCACCATAATTACTGATGTCAAAAATGCCCGCAGGCCGGCCAGACCATGAAAGTTTTAGATATTTTTACAGCAAACTTGAAGTTATGTTCACTCTTTTCAGAAAAGAGGTAGCAGGTTTTTTCAGCTCCCTTACGGGTTATATCGTAATGATTGTGTTCCTCCTGGCCAACAGCCTGATCATGTGGATCATGCCGGGCCAGTGGAACCTGCTGGACAGCGGCTATGCCGGCCTTGACCCCCTCTTTGTGCTCTCACCGTGGATCTTCCTTTTCCTGGTGCCCGCAATTACCATGAGGCTCTTTTCGGAAGAGAGAAAATCCGGAACCATTGAGCTGCTCTGGTCGCGCCCGGTGACTGAAGGCGCCGTGATCTATGGCAAGTTCCTTTCAGCGCTGTTCCTGGTGGTAATGGCCTTATTGCCTGCCTTGGTATTCGTCATCTCGGTGTGGGTGCTGGGTGAGACCCCCGGTAACCTTGACAGGGGAGGTACCGCAGGATCTTTCATCGGACTCCTGATGCTTGCCGCAGTCTACTCCGCCATCGGCCTCTTTGCCTCATCACTCACCTCGAACCAGGTGATCTCATTTATTATTGCAGCCGTTCTCTCCTTCCTGATGTTCAGGGGATTTGACTCGCTTGCAACACTGCCCGCCCTCTCATCCGTTGCGGAGGAGGTCTCCTCCATGGGCATCAATGAACACTACCGCTCAATAAGCAGGGGGGTGCTCGATATCCGTGACATAGCCTACTTCGTATTTGTCACGGTGTTGTTCTGCGAGGCTGCCAGAATATCACTCCGCCGCAGCAGCATCAAAAAACCGCTTGCCATGGTGGCAGCAGCCGGAGCGGTCTGCATACTTTTATCGTTACTGCACATAAGGGCTGACCTGACCGAAGACCGGCGCTTCACACTGGCAGAACCGACCAAAAAGATACTCAGGGAACTCGAACGCGATGTGAAGGTGGATGTTTACCTCGACGGCGAACTGCCGATAGCCTTCCGGAAACTGCGGCGCAGCACTGAACAGTACCTCGATGAGTTCCGGATAACCTCAGGGAGGAAGGTGAAGTATGACTTTATCAATCCCTCAGCATCTTCAGACAGGGCAGAGCGCGACCGGTTCCACGGTGAACTCGTAAACCGCGGCCTCAACCCCGTAAATGTTATGGCCTCAGATGGAGAGGGAGGCAGAACCCAGAAACGGATCTTCCCCTCACTTACTGTCACCAGCGGCACTACGGTCATACCCGTGAACTTTCTGAGGAACAATCCCACCCTGCCTGCTGAGACAAACCTCCTGAATTCTACTGAAGGACTCGAATATGAGATCATTCAGGCAATTGCTGCAGCAACGGCTGATACAGTGCACACAGTGGCCTTCATTGAAGGTCACGGTGAACTCGATGAGATCTACGTGGCTGATCTGACCCTGGAACTGGCCAAGTTCTACAATATTGACAGGGGGGTGATAGGGGGCAGGAGGGGAGCCATTGATAAATATGCCGCCATTATCATAGCCGCACCACGGAAACCGATGGATGAAAGGGATAAGTTTGTGATTGACCAGTATATCATGAACGGCGGAAAGGTACTCTGGCTTGCAGAAGAGGTGACGGTGAATGCTGACAGCCTGATTGCAGGATCTACAGTGGCGCTGTACGAACCCCTCTCGACAGGCGACATGCTTTTCAGGTACGGTGCCCGCATCAACCCGGTGATTGTGCAGGATGCCGACTGCATGCTGATCCCTCTGAAGGTTGCCAATCCCGGAGGCGATGTTCAGTATGTGCCCACACCATGGGTCTATTATCCGCTGCTGCGTCCTTCACAGACCCACTCCATCACACGTAACCTCAACAGGGTCAAGGCAGAGTTTGCCGGTACCATTGACACGGTGGGACGGGATCCGCGGGTGAAAAAGAGCATCCTTCTCACAACCTCGCCTGAAGCCCGTACAGTAATGCCCCCGCTGGTCATCTCACTGGAGGAGGCTGACGAAATGATCCCTGACGAGATGTTCAACGCCGGCCCTCTGAATGTGGCAGTGCTCCTCGAAGGAACCTTCAGCTCTGTCTTCGCAAACCGCATGGCAGGCAGCATTATGGGTGACCCTCAACTGGTGACCGTGACCGAAAGCAAGCCCACAAAGATGATTATGGTTGCTGACGGGGATGTAATACGCAACGAGGTCTCCTGGGGAAGCGGCAATCCCGAACCGCTGACCCTCGGCCTTGACAGGTACACCATGCAGACCTTCGGCAACAAGGACTTCCTTGTGAACTGCATCAATTACCTCGTTGATGACAACGGACTCATCGAAATGCGTTCACGGGAACTGAAGCCCAGACTGCTAGACCAGACCCGCATAAAGGAGCAGAGAACACTCTGGCAGGTAGTGAACACACTTCTGCCTGTAGTGCTTATAATCCTCGCAGGAGTGACCTGGAACGCACTCAGACGCAGGCATTATATATCATTGAAATAAAATGTTTGAGGGTAATATATTTTTTTGTAATATTGATAATCCGGTTTTAAAAGCAGACCTTATTAGTAATCAATTGGTTGCCGGTAAACTGAGATTCATTGCCGAATAAATTAAACAGACCGAAATATGAAATTTGTTGTTTCAAGCACAGAACTCCTGGGTCACCTGCAAGCCATCAGCAGGGTGATCAGTACAAAGAATACCCTTCCGATTCTTGATAATTTTCTTTTTAACATAAGCGGAAATGATCTGGAGATAACGGCTTCAGACCTCGAATCGACGCTTATCACGCGCATGCATCTTGACAATATCACAGGAAGCGGAACGGTAGCCCTTCCCGCCAGGATACTGCTTGACACCCTCAAGGAGTTCTCGGAACAGCCGCTCACCTTTGATATCAATCCCGACACCATGGCCGTCGTCATAAATTCAGAGAACGGCCGGTTCAGCATTGTTGGTCAGAACGGGATTGACTTTCCCGTGCTGCCGGTCATCAAGAAGGAGAAACGTTTTGGCTTCAACGTACCTTCAGAGGTGCTCCTTACCGGTATCTCAAGGACACTGTTTGCAACAGCTGACGATGAACTTCGCCCCGTAATGGGAGGCATACTTGTGGAGGCTTCAACCACCAACCTGACATTCGTTGCATCTGATGCACATAAGCTGGTCAGGTACCAGAGAAGTGACGCCAAAGCTGACGATAACGCATCATTCATCCTGCCAAAGAAGCCTGCTTCACTTCTGAAGAATATACTCCCAAGGGAGAGCGGCGTGGTATCGGTAGAGTTCGATGACAGAAACGCATTCTTCAATCTCTCTGACTACAGGGTTGTGTGCCGCCTGGTTGAAGGCAATTATCCCAATTACAACTCCGTCATCCCGAAGAATAATCCCAGGAAAGTCCGCATTGACAGGCTCGAGTTTTACAACATCCTCCGAAGGGTCTCCGTATTCTCGAACCAGGCAAGCAACCTGGTCAAACTGCAGTTCACGCCTAACCAGATAACCGTGTCAGCACAGGATGTCGATTTCTCCATCTCGGCATACGAGCGCCACAAGTGCCTCTATGAGGGTGATGACATGGAGATTGGCTTCAAGTCGGTCTTCCTGATTGAAATACTATCAAACATCGCATCACAGGACGTGGTTATTGAGCTTGCTGACCCCACCAGGGCAGGACTGTTCCTCCCCTCCGAGACGTCCAACGAGGATGAGGATCTCCTCATGCTTCTGATGCCAATGATGATAAACGCCTGAGAATCAGCACGACATGGAGCTTAACCTCAGAAAACCCCTGGTCGTCCTTGATCTTGAGACCACGGGGGTGAGTATCGCATCTGATCGTATCGTGGAATTTTCTGCCCTTAAGGTTTCGCCGGGAGGCGCTGAAGAATGGCTTACCCTGAGACTGAACCCGGGCATACCAATATCACCGGAGGCAACACGGGTTCACGGTATCACTGACGCCGATGTGGCCAATGAGCCTCACTTCAAGGATGTGGCAAAAAGAATTGCCGCTTTCCTCGAAGGGTGTGACCTTGCCGGATTCAACTCAATGAAGTTCGACATACCCATACTCTGCGAAGAGTTTCTCAGGGTAAATGTTGATTTCAACCCTGCCCGGCACAGGTACGTAGACGTGCAGGTGATATTTCACAAGAAGGAGCAGAGGACCCTCAGCGCTGCTTATAAATTCTACTGTGACAGGGATTTGGAGAATGCCCACAGCTCAAAGGCTGACACTGCTGCCACTTATGAGATCCTGAAGGCGCAGCTTGACAGGTATCCTGACCTGGAGAATGATATTGACAGGCTTTCTTCATTCAGTGCATTCAATAACAACGCTGATCTGGCAGGAAGAATAGTCTTCAATGAACAGGGACAGGAGGTCTTCAACTTCGGCAAGCACAAGGGCAAGCCTGTTGAACAGGTATTCAGGGAGGAACCTTCATACTACTCCTGGATGATGAATGGTGATTTTCCCCTCAACACCAAGCAGGTGATTACCGCCATCAAGGTGCGTTCATTTGGCAAATCGTAGGGTTTCATGAAAATAATCTGTGTCGGACTTAACTACCGCAAGCATGCGGCAGAGATGGGTCGTCCGCTCCCCCCGGAGCCAATGATCTTCCTGAAACCCGATTCGGCCCTGCTGAAAAAAAACAAGCCCTTCTTTATCCCTGACTTCTCAAAGAACCTCCAGTTTGAAGCAGAGGTGGTACTCAGGATTTCGAAGCTTGGTAAAGGTATCGCTGCCAAATATGCTGACCGCTATTATGATGCACTGACTGTCGGGATAGACTTCACTGCGCGTGATCTGCAGCATAAGTTCTCACAGGCCGGACACCCATGGGAGCTCTCAAAGACGTTTGACGGTTCGGCACCTCTTGGCACTTTCATCCCGGCAGAGCGGTTTCCAAATCATTCAGATATCAGTTTCTCTCTGGAAATAAACGGGGAGCCAAGACAGGAGGGAAATACATCTGACCTGATATTCGGTTTTGCAGACATAATAGAATATGTCTCGACGTTTTATACTCTCAAGACGGGTGACCTGATTTTTACGGGCACACCGTCAGGGGTTGGCCCGGTCAAAAAGGGAGACAATCTTGTGGCGCGCCTGGCCGGTGAGACAGTACTTGACTTTTTTGTCAGGTAAGCAGCTGAGCCAGCTCTTCGCCCCGTTTCCTTATACTGCCGAGAAGTCTCTCGAGGTCCCTGTCATCCGTCAGGGCATTCATAAGCGCCGTACGCATCCAGATGTTGCCGTCGAGCTCTGTCTGCACGATATAGAACTCGCCGCTGTGCACAAGCTCTTTCCTGATCATCCGGTTAAGATCGTTTAATTTTTCCGCGGGGGTGCTCTCCGGTGCATACCTGAAGCAAACTATATTTGATTCCGGGATTACAGCCAGTTCCATTCCTTTCTCCCTGCGTATAGCCCCGGCAAACCTTGCCGCAAGCTCATACCTGCTTTCAACATATTTCCCCAGGGCTTCTTTCCCGTAATAATTTATGACCGCCCAGGCCACTATGCCAAGGGCGCTTTTGGTGCATTCCAGGGTCCTTTTTGCGCCATTGTACCACTCATTCGAATCATGTTTCTCGAACAGGTAGCCCGCCTTCTGCGCAAAGGTCTCATATGACCTTTTGCCGTCACGGAAGAGAACCATGGTGTTCAGGCCCGGAGTGAGCAGCATCTTGTGAAAATCAAGCACAACAGAGTCGGCATGCTCAAGCCCCCTGACCAGATGACGGTATTTACCGGAAAAAAGTACTCCGAGACCGTGCGCCCCGTCTACATGGAACCAGAGCCTGTGCTCACGGCAGAAAGCAGCTATCTCCTCCAGGTTGTCATAGGAGCCTGTGGCAGTGGAGCAGGCGTTGGCAGCTACACAGATCACCCTGATGCCCTTATCTTCAGCCCTCCGCCAGGTCTCCTCCAGGAGATCGGTTCTCATGGCATAGCGGCCGTCGTTGGGGATACGTATCACTGACGCCCCGCCAAGGCCAATCACCCTGGCATTGCGGGAGATGCTGTAATGCGACTGGTCAGAGACAATGATCCCGGCCGGCCTGTCATGCCTGACACCCTCTTCCCATACATTGTATTCACTCATCGCCTGGCGTGCCGCGAGAAGCCCTGTCAGGTTACCCGCACTTCCACCGTGGGTGAAGATACCGTCGGCCTCACGGCCGAAGCCGATAAGCCCGGAGATATATCTGATGACGTTGCGCTCGGCAGCCATCGAGGCCGGACCCATCTCATATACCGCGACCCCGTTGTTGAGCAGTGTGGTACACATCTGAGCAATGATACCTGCCGTAAGGGGAGGGGTGTTCTGATGCCCCACAAAACGGGGATGATGAAGGTGATTCATGCCGGCAACAACCTTCCGGACAAAACCGTCAAGCGGCATGTCACGGTTTGACGGGTTGTCAAAATCAAACTCCCTGACGAGGTCATCCGGTTCACGGTAATCGAGGACTGGCATGTCACTCCGGGAGGTTGCTTCGCGGAGATAATCAGCCAGTATGTCTATCAGTTCATGCCCGTACCTGCGAAACTCCTCGCTGTCATAGGTGTGACTGAGTCTTTTGTCTGCCATAAATATCAGTTGCCCGCATTAAACATGTCGCCTGCATCCATGAGCCTGGCCACCGGGTACAGCCTCGTCCTCTTCTCCAGTTCTGAAGCAGGGGTATGCTGGTAAAGCCACTGCAACTGGGCCACGGGGTCGGATGCAACATTCGTGTCTGACTGCTTGGCCTTTTCAAAAGCCTCCCGCAGGGCGGGATCATGGTCAAGCAACTCCTTCAGGTGACTCTCAAAACCCCATACCGAGTACCAGTCCTGCCCCTCGAGGAACGAATCGAAAAAGTTCCATGCAAAGAAGCCTGATGCGCTCTGCGGCTCAAGCATGGTGATGATGTATCTTTTCGATTTCTGGTTTACAGGCACCAGATAGTCGCCCCTGAAGAAATCCACTTCCTGGGTGACAGTGCGCAAATTCACCTTGCTGTTGAAATAGTGTCCCTGGGTGGCTCTCCTGGCAGGCTCGAACCCGTCAATGTAATAGGTTTCAACCGTTATGGTGGTGTCATGCTGCAGCTGTTTCATATGTACACCGTTAACCTCCAGGCGCCTGATAACCTCTTCCCATGCGAATGGCACTACGTAGGCATCGGGCACGGTGACTGTGATGGCCGGCCTGAAGTAGTTGTAGTACCTGATGGTTTCAGAATAGGGCTTTTCATGGTTGTAGAAACCTGATTTTCTGCCGGTGATGGGGGTGGTTGTCTGGTCGTAACTGTAACCATGGTACTGAATCTCATCCCACCTGGTGGTATCCTGTTCCCAGTCCAGAACGTACTCCTTAGCTGCCAACAGATGCCGGTTGGCGTCAGATCGCAGCTTAAGGATCTCCTTGCTGTTCTGTGACCCGAACCTTACCAGCTCGGTGATGAACTGGAGCGTCCCGATGACTCTGTCATGGTATGGCTTGTAGACCAGTGTCTCAGTCATGAATCCGAATGAATTGAAGAGGGCGGAGTAACCGGTTGAGTAGTAAGCCTCCTCCTCGAAGCCTGTGATGGCCTTGATATCTCCTCTCTCAGTATACTGGACGTAAGGCACCATCTCATTCCCGTGCTCCTCCTTCATACGGCTGTACAGCTCCGGCAGCATTTTCTCACGGAAGTACTTCTCCATCTCCGGGTGCATTTTTTCAGGCTGTGTGGCAATGAGCGTTACAGTGAACTGATGGTCAGATCCGTTCGTGGTATGCGTGTCGAGGAAGAGATCCGGATCAAGGAACTGGAATATTTCTGCAAAAGCCTTCGCGTCACGCGAGTCCTGCTTCACGAAGTCGCGGTTCAGGTCCAGAAACCGTGTGTTCCGCCGGGCTCCCTTTTCCTCAGGGCCGTTCTGGTTGATCCGCCAGTAACGGCTTCGCGTCAGCGCTCCTCCTATATTATAAACAGGTATGATGGCCACCGAACAGTTCCGAAGGTACTTCTTCATCCTGTCCCTGTTTGCAAGCAGGTCAGCTGCAAACCTGGCGCTGGCGTCAATGCCTTCCGGCTCACCGGGATGTATTCCGTTGTTGATGAGCACAATGGTTTTACCCTGCCTGCGTATCTCGGCAGGATCGGTCTCCCCGTCGGAGGAAATTATGAATAAATGAAGCGGGCGGCCTGCATCTGTCATACCCATCTCCATGAGGGTAGCCTCAGTGTATTTTTTATCAAGGTCACTGTAAAAACTGATGGCCTCTTCCCATGAAAGGCTCTTGTTCTCATCATACTTCAGAAGAGGTGTTGCATTGCGTTGCTGCGCCGATACGCCGGATATGAGCAGCATTATTGACAGGATTGCTGAAAGTCTTCTTTTCATCAGGTTCTGTTTGTAAAATGGTTGGTTACTTTTTCAGCCCGTACCCTCATGTCTGCAATGAGGTCAGGGAACATTTTATAGGTTGACTCAAGATGCCTCAGACGTGAAAGCACGTTTGTGACTATCAGCCCGGGCATCTCCGGGGCGGGAATACCCCTCATGGAGTATATCTCCTCGTACCGGCCTATGCCTGCCTCTCCGAAGGCATCCATGTCATCTGCCACTGAAATTATGGCTGCCAGTGAGGAGGGATCAGAGTTGCCGGTGTACTCCTTGTTGTCATGCTTCTCAACTGCGTCAAGTATTTCATGACGGTCATCTTCTGCAAGGTCAGTCGTTTCAAGAAATGTGCTGCATATATGCCTGCTCTCAATCCCATGGTCGGGGCCACGGTTTACTGTCAGCCCGGTATCATGAAAGAATGAAGCTATTATGGCTTTGACTGCCAGGTTCTTATCAGTGACCATGCCGGCTCCGGCGAGCCGCTCGATAAGACAGGCTGCATTTTTCCACACCCGGTCATGATGCAGGTGATCATGCGATGGCATGTCAGTGCCAGAGAAAATATGACTGCACTTCTCCCGGAGAAGCTGTCCGTACTTCTCCTCAGCAGTTATGATGAACGGATGCGCCATGACTGAAAACAAAAAGGCAAAAGTAGGAACTTTTGCCTTTCTGGTTCCCTGTAAATATCAGAATTAGCGGGCTAGCATGCTTTCGGCAAGGTCAAGTATGGTAGTGTCATCTATTGTGACTATGCCCCCTTCGGGTCCTTTTTCTATATGGATCCCGGCACTCTGCCCGCGGTCAAAGTTCCAGCCACCGAAATAATTCCTGACGGTCTCCTCCTCCAAATCAAGCTTGTCAGCTATCTTTCTTATGCTCCCGTCAGGAAGCTGGTCCTTGATCTTCCTCAATTGTAAAAATGTTAGTGTTCGTGCCATGATTTAAAACGGATAGATTTCTTCAAATATACTAAATATTCATTGAAAGGGGAAATATAAAAGGCTCTTTAAGGTTATTTTAACATTTTATAATTCAATGGATTGAATATCACGGATTATGTACACATCATAATCGCCAAGGTACTCAAAACCTGCCTTTTTGTATAGATTTACAGCTTTTTCATTTGTTCTGTGAACCTCCAGCTTTACCTGGTATCCCTTTTCCTTTACAAACCTGAGTGATTCTCTCAGCAGTTCTGCCGACAATCCTTTTCCCTGGTGCCCGGGGATTATGCCGAAATGGTGCATATGGAGCCGCCTGCCGTCGAAGGTAAGCCAGGAAGTGCCGGTTATCCTCCCGCCGTCTTCATCTTCCGTCATCACAAACATTTCGCCTCCCAAGGCAATGCTCCGTTCAATGGTTGCCTCATCATCCCCTCTTTCCGGCCTGCTGAGCCCTGTCACTGTCCATAGCTCCATTATTCCCGGAAAATCACCTCTTTTGTATGGTCTTACATTCATCCTGCCATCAACTTTTTGCAATCAGTGTAATCTCCATTGCTGTCATGCGGCAGACCGGTCTCACCGGTCACCTCCCGGCTCAGGCTTTATCTGCAGCTACCACGTAAAGCTGACCCTGTTCTTCCCTGCGCACTATAATGTCTGTTCCCCTTGCTATGAAGCCTGTCTCTGCCACTGCCGGGTAAACCTCGTCGCCTACCATCACCTTCCCTGACGGGCGAAGCACGGTATGAGCCACACCATGGCTTCCGACGAGCGATTGAAGTTTGCCGGTGTCAAAGCTTACAAATCCATCGGCCTTGTTCACCGATGTCTCAAGAGCCAGACTGCCGAAGAGCCTGTTCGGGGCAAAGAGCTTTCTCGAAAGCCATAATGAAAGCACGAATGAAAGAACGGCTGACAGAATAACTATTGCGAAAGCTCCTGCTATCTCTTTTACACCGTCAACCGAAGGCCCGAACCTGAAGACTATCTTGTCAACCATTACAAGGGCAAGACCAGTCACAATGCCTATGATTCCGAGGACCCCCGTCACTCCGAAACCCGGAACGGCAAATATCTCCACCAGTAGAAGTATTACTCCTGCAACGAATATCACGACATGCCAGTTGGCGGCTACACCTTCAAGGTAAAGCGGGGCGAAGTAGAGCAGGGCACCGAAGAGGGCAGCTGCCAGGGGGAAGCCCACTCCTGGCGACTGGAGCTCAAAGTAGATACCCCCGATGATCAGCATTATCAGCAGCCCTGAGACCACGGGATTTACCAGCAGCATGATAATCTTGTCAACCAGCGTAAGCTTCAGCTCCTTTATGGTATATTCCTTTATCCCGGCGTTTTCTATTACTTCCTCGACCGTCTCGGCCTGCCCTTCGCAAAAGCCGTATTTGATTGCCTCCAGCGCGGTCAGTGTCAGTACCTGTCCTGTGTCAACAATCCCCCTGAGGACAATCGAGGGGTCTACCATGGCCTGCGCTATCTCCGGATCACGGTGCCATACCCAGGTGGTGTCACGGCCGTCAATAACCGGCTTCTTGCCGTGGGCCTCAGCAGTGGCTCTCATCATCCCCCTCATGAACGATTGGTACTTGTCAGGCATCTTCTGCCCGCTCTGGTCTACCACTGTGGCTGCCCCGATGCTGGCTCCCGAGCGCATATAAATACTGTCAGCAGCAACGGCTATCAGCGCACCTGCGGAAATAGCCTGGTTGTCAATGAAGACCATCACAGGGATATCATAGTTGAGTATGAGGGTTCGCATTGAGTCGGCAATATCAACCTGGCCGCCATAGGTATTCATGTGAATCAGCATGAAATCAGCGTTCAGTGAGTCGGCCTCGGCAAAGCTCTTCTTCACGCTGCGCCACAGCGGGGCAGCTATCATCTTCTTCATTTCACACCTGTAAATCAGTGTGGTGCTGTCCTGTGACGCCTGCCCGGCAGGGGTCAGGACAGAGGAATCTGAAGCCGCTTCATTCCCCGGCGTCACCGGTCGGGTGGCGCTGCCAGAAATTGCTGCTATGGTGCACAGATTAAGAATCAGAACGGAGAGTATCTTTTTCATGGGGTTATCTTTAGTTCCTTAATGTATTCAATGAATTTTGCCAGAGCCTCCCTTTTCCTGTCATCAAGGCGGAAGTCGATGTTGTGGTTGAGGTAAAAGATAACCTCTTCAGGAGTGGCTGAGGAGCCCTCCTTCAGGAGTGAGACTGCTTCATTCCTTCTTTCGAGCCCATCGCTCAGCGCCTTGTTGAAAATAGCGGTGAATTGTTCCGGCAATCGCCGTGTTGATACCCAGCAGGCAAATACAAAAGGCAGCCCCGTAAATTTCTTCCACTCCAGGCCCAGATCGAGTTTGTACCTGAAGTGCCTGGCATATTCGAAACAGCGGTCGCCGATCATCACGGCAGCCTCACCGTGGCTCATGGCGGTGATGTCAAACTCCTCAGGTGCCGGAAGCCACCTGTACTCACGCTTCCATGCTTTCGCCGCGAGAATACGGCACAGGGTTACGGAGCTCCGTGAACGGTAATCAAGATATATGGTACTGATCTCTTCAAACGGGGTGTTGCTTACGAGCAGTACAGTACGCACCTCCCCGTTGGTGCTGAGGCAGTAATCACCTACAAGATGATATTCTTTCATGCCTGCAATCATCGCCACGGGTATCAGGCCAAGGTCTGTACTGCCAGCAATGAGCCTGTCAGCACACTCCGAAGGATGACACACACCGAGATCAATCATTCCTGCAACTTCACCGTCACGGAGGCCAATCATGAACGGATAGCTGTTTATATACTTTACCGCTGAAACCCTTATCTTTTCCATCTCTTTTATTCTTCCCGCAGATAAATGCAAAGGTTCAATTTTTTCAGACCAGAACAAAATACTATTTTTGATTTTTAAATCAGAGGTAAAACCGGGTTGAGGAGAGATAGATATGGACCGTTTAATGGCAATTTCACCGGTCGACGGCCGCTACGGTGAGCGGGTAGCAGAGCTGGTGCCATTCTTTTCGGAGTTTGGCCTGATGCGCTACCGCGTGCTGGTTGAGATTGAATATTTTATAGCGCTGTCACGGGCTGGATTGCCGCAGTTCGAAGGTTTTCCCGCTGAAAAGGAAAAGGAACTGCTGGCTGTATGGAACTCATTCTCTCTGGCTGACGCTGAGTTTATCAAGCAGAAGGAGGCAGTCACCAATCATGATGTCAAGGCTGTTGAATACTTCGTCAAGGAGCAGGTCTCAGCCATTGGCCTGGAGAAATGGTCAGAGTTCGTTCATTTCGGGCTTACGTCGCAGGATGTAAATAACACAGCCATGCCGATGGCCATCCGTGACTCCGTAAGGGAGGTCATGAAACCCCTTCTTGTCTCACTGCGCGATGCTCTGAACAAGATGGCAGATGAGTGGGCTGACATACCCATGCTGGCACGCACCCACGGCCAGCCCGCATCTCCCACAAGACTGGGCAAGGAGATCGCCGTATTTGCCGAGAGGCTCGACAGTGAGCTGTTGACGCTGATGACGATGAAGTACAGCGGCAAGTTCGGCGGAGCTACCGGTAACTTCAATGCCCACCGGGTGGCATATCCCGGCGTGAACTGGCCGCAATTTGCCGACAGGCTGCTGAATGACAGGCTTGGCCTGGAGAGACAGCAGACAACAACCCAGATAGAACACTATGACGGACTGGCTGCGCTGTTTGACTGCATCAGCAGGATCAATACCATTATTACCGACCTGTGCAGGGATGTCTGGAGCTATATCTCACTGGATTATTTCAAGCAGACAATAGTGAAGGGCGAGGTCGGTTCATCGGCCATGCCGCACAAGGTAAATCCCATTGACTTTGAAAACGGCGAGGGGAACCTTGGCATGGCAAACGCACTTTTGCGGCATCTCTCCTCCAAACTGCCTGTCTCGAGGCTGCAGCGCGACCTGACAGACTCAACCGCAATTCGCAATACAGGGGTTGCTATGGCCCATACCCTGATTGCCTGGAAGTCAGTTAAGAAAGGACTGTCGAAACTCATCGTCAACCAGGACAGGATTGGCAGAGACCTCGGGGAGAACTGGGTTGTTGTTGCCGAAGCATTGCAGACTATACTCCGAAGGGAAGGCTACCCGAAACCTTATGAGGCGCTGATGGCTCTCACACGCACCAATGAAAAAATAACCGGTGAGACAATCAGACTATTCATTGATACCCTTGATGTCACAGAAGCCGTCAGGGAGGAGATGAAGGCCATTACCCCGTTCAACTACACCGGATTCTGATACGCGGAGATGAAGAGCATCAGGATACTTTTACAGTACCTCAGGCCCTACAGGTGGCTTGCGGTGCAGAACATGGGATTCAATATCCTCAGCGCTTTTTTTGCTCTGTTTACCTATACCCTTATCGTACCGTTTCTCCAGATACTGTTCAGCAGGGTGGCTTCCGTTCCCGATCCCGGACCCTTTTCCCTCTCCGCATCGTACCTGAAAGACTGGACAAACTGGTTTTTCTCCTCGTCTATCGAGCGATACGGAGAAATGAGAACACTCCTCATCGTGGTCTTCGTCTTTGCGGTGGCCAGCTTTATCAAGAACCTTCTTATCTTCCTGGCCAACAACTGTATGGCAAGTCTTCGGGCAGGAACCGTCAGGGATGTCAGGAACCGGGTATATGACAAGATACTGCGCCTGCCTCTCTCTTATTTTTCGGAGGCCCGTAAGGGCGACCTGATGACAAGGGTATCAAACGATGTGCAGGAGATAGAAGTCTCGGTGATGTCATCGCTCTCCATGCTCTTCCGCGACCCGTTTACCATTATTATTTTCGTCATTTACCTGTTTGTTACCAGCCCTCAGCTGACTCTTTTCGCTTTGCTGATGCTGCCGTTGAGCGGGTGGGCCATCGCCCGTATCAGCAGGAGCCTTAAGAGCGCTTCATTCGTTGGACAACAAGCGCTGGGAAGGCTGCTTTCAGTGCTCGAGGAGACACTCACCGGGCTTCGCATAGTAAAGGGATTCAATGCAGAGGACAAGATGAGGAGGCAGTTCGGCGTGGCCAATGAAAAATTTACGAAAACCTTCAGGAGGGTGGCACGCAAGGCTTATCTCGCCCACCCGGTAAGTGAGTTCCTCTCGACTGTGGTGCTGCTGATTGTCATCTACTACGGAGGATTCCTCGCACTCAGGGGCACAGGAAACATGTCGCCTGACAGGCTCATCGCATTCGTGGTCGTCTTCTCACAGATAATACAGCCGGCAAAAGCAATATCAAGCGCATGGTTCAGCATACAGAAGGGGATGGCCTCAATTGACAGGATAAACGAAGTGCTCAACGCCGGCGAGACAATAACACAGAAACCCGATGCAGTCCGGATAACAGGCTTTAATGACAGGATAGAGTTCAGAAATGTGTGGTTTGCCTATAACAATGACCCCGTGCTGAAGGATATCTCCCTCACAATCAGGAAGGGACAAACTGTTGCCGTAGTGGGCCGGTCGGGTGGGGGCAAGTCAACCCTGGCTGACCTCATACCCAGGTTCATTGACCCCGACAGGGGTGCCGTTCTCATTGACGGAGCAGATGTGAGGGACGTCAACATTAGGGATCTCAGGCAACTGATGGGTATTGTGAGTCAGCAGGCGATACTGTTCAATGATACCTTTTATAATAACATTTCCTTTGCCCTCGATGAGGTCAAAGATGAGGGGAGCGTTGAACGGGCTGCAACAATTGCCAATGCTCACGCCTTCATAACTGAGACACCTGACGGTTACCAGAATACCGTTGGCGAAGGTGGCAACAAACTAAGTGGCGGTCAGCGCCAGAGGATAAGCATTGCCAGAGCCATAATGGCTAATCCGCCGATCCTTATTCTTGATGAGGCCACCTCGGCGCTCGATACCGAGTCAGAGCGCCTGGTGCAGGACGCCATGCTTAAGCTGATGGAGAACCGCACGTCGGTAATCATCGCCCACCGGCTCTCTACAATACAGCATGCAGACATGATAGTGGTGGTGGAAGATGGCCGGATAGAGGAGTGCGGAACACATGAGGAGCTCATAAGGAATCCAACCGGCATCTACAGGAAACTGTATGAAATGCAAACCTTTTAAGCAATGGAGATGTGCGATTTGCGATTTGCGATCTTCCACGCAGGGGATAAAGCTTTGTAACAGTATCAACGCAAACAAAACCATCCGGACATTGTTTAATCAACAACAGACAAATCAACCCATATTGAATAATGGAGACTAAAACCACCACAGACATTCTGAAGGAAGCCATCCTGCTTGAGCAACGCGGCAGGGCTTTCTATTCCAGTGTAGCTGCACAGACAGCCAGCGAGGCTGTGAAACAGATTTTCACGATGATTGCAAATGAGGAAGAGGAGCACATTCGCTTTCTCTCTGAACAGTATGCCCATTACCGGAAGCACAATGTATTCGGTGATGTTACAGTGCATCAGGGCGATGCTCGTGACGAGGTGACCAGGTCTGTCCTCTCGGAAGAGATGAAGAGCCAGATCAGCGCTGCCGGCTTCGAAGCCGCAGCAATAAGCGCAGCGATGGATTTCGAGGCAAAGGCTGTGGAGCTATACTCATCACGGGCTGAGTCAGCCAATGATCCAAATGAAAAATCGCTCTACAGAATGCTTGCTGAATGGGAGAGAGGGCATCATCAGTGGCTGGCACGCATCGACAAGGAGTTGAGGGAGCAGGTCTGGTATGACAATAACTTCTGGCCCTTCTAGTCAAGCTTTACCATACGCCTGAATTTTGCAGGTATCTTTGATTCGAAACGCATCTCCTTACCGGTAACGGGGTGAATGAATGCCAGTACGCTGGCATGGAGACCCAGCCTTCCGATAGGGCTTGAGGTGGCGCCGTACTTTTTGTCGCCGGCTATACTGTGGCCTATCTCCTGCATGTGAAGCCTTATCTGGTTCTTTTTTCCCGTTTCCAGTGTCACCTCCAGCAGAGAATATTCCTTTCCGCTTTTCAGTTTTCTGAATCTTGTGACAGCCAGTTCGCCTTTTTCCGGGTTGCGTGTTGAGTGCATTACAAGTGCCTTGCTCTCATATATATATGATTTTATGACGCCCTCCGGCTCGGTCACCTCGCCCTCGACGAGGGCGACATAGGTGCGTGAAGTGACGTTGCGTTTCCAGTCACGCTGCATGAGGCTCTGCACCTTTTCGCTTCGCGCAAACATCATCAGTCCCGAGGTATCGCGGTCGAGGCGGTGGACGATGAATATCCGGTTTGACGGGTTCTGGCTCTTTACAAATGTGCTGAGAATATTATAGGCGGTGAGGTACTTTTCGTTGTCCGAAGCCATCGAGAGAAGTCCCGCATTTTTGTCAATCACCACCAGGTGCTCATCCTCGTAGACCAGGCGCATGTTGCGTGCCATCAGTCCCCCGGTATGTCTTGTGGCGGAGATAGTTATTGAGTCTCCTGTTTTCAGTTCATGGTTGAACTGGGTCACCGGCTCGCCGTTGACCAGTACCTGGCGGTTACGGAGAAGTGACTTGATGTTGTCACGGCTCTTGTTTTTCAGTGAGCTGATGAGGAAGGGCATCAGTGTTGTCTGCCCGGTAACCTCGAGAGGGATGTCAGTTGTCATATGCGGAGTCTTGGTGCAAAGATAGGGGAGAATATGGGATTACCTTCGGTGATCCCTGTCCGGGGGGGCGCGACTGACAATTCAGGCATGCGCAGAGGTGTGATAACCTTCGGTGAACCCTGTCCGGGGGGGCGCGACTGACAATTCAGGCATGCGCAGAGGTGTGATAACCTTCGGTGATCAGGGGATTACTCTCCGCCGGCTGGCGGATCGTGAACCCTGTCCGGGGGGACCTGCAAACCACAGCGCTCTCACGGGCTGCGCCCATGAGATCTTTATTTTCCGTTATTGCTCGCTCCGGCAAGCCAGGCTCGCACTGCCGTAAAATAAAAGTCCCTTCCGCCTGCAGGCGGAAGGGAGCGCTGTGTTTTGCGGAGAAAGAGGGATTCGAACCCCCGGTCCAGTCGCCCGGACAACGGTTTTCAAGACCGCCGCAATCGACCACTCTGCCATTTCTCCCTTTGCATCCCTGACTCACCGTGGGTGACGGGCGCAGCGGGTGCAAATATAATCTTTTTTTGCTTTTCTGCCCCGGAGACAAAAATTTAACCGGAATGCTCACCTGGCACCATCCTCTGACCCCCCGTAAATGGGCGCCTGACACTATCACCGAGCCTCTGTTCACCATCTTGCGCGGGGTTATTAACAAAAAAAGTGCTCATTTCTCATAAAATCCGGCCTCTCAGGCATAAAAAAGATCATAAAAACTTGCATTTGAATAAGAATGGAATAAATTTGTATGCAATTAGAGATTTTGGTCTAACCCTAAATTGAATTGACTATGACAAAAAAAGAATTAGTAGGCAGCATTGCAAAAAAAGCAGGACTTTCACTTAAAGATGCCAACATCGCTCTGAACGCTTTCGTAGGCGCATTTGGTGATGCCATGAAAAAAGGGCAAAGGCTCCAGCTCCCCTCAATGGGTACTTTCAAAGTTGAGAAGAGAAGTGCAAGAGTTGTTCGCAACCCCCGCACCGGCGCCAAACTGAATGTTCCCGCCAAGAAAGTCGTGAAATTCAAAGCAGCTCCGGCTCTTACAAAAGGCCTCAAGTAAAAGTTTCAGGGGTGCTCAGGCACCCCTTTTTATTTCCTTATCCTGATACTTCCTTGGTCCGTATCTTTTGTATGGGATCAAAAACCGGACAGGAATTCTTTTTGCGAATATTTTAGTATATTTGTTAACGAAGCTTGAACCCAACCGTGTATTCCGGAAATGAATTGTATTATTGTTGATGATGATCCCGTATGGCTCCGAACTCTTGAGGAATTCGTGGGTAAATCTTCTTCCCTCTCCCTCGTGGGAAGTTTCTCTGATTCCCTGTCGGCACGCAACCTGCTGATGTCCCGAAGGGATATCGAACTTATCTTTCTCGACATCCAGATGCCGGAGATGGATGGATTCGATTTTCTGTCCAGCCTCGAAAACCCTCCGCACATCATATTTGTGTCGGGAAGCGAAGAATACGCCTACAAGGCTTTTAACTACAACGGCATAGACTACCTTCTCAAACCGATTACCTACCCGCGCTTCTGCCGTGCCGTGGAGAAAATCATGAAATACTACGCACCCAGGGCGGTACCGTCAGCCGCCGGAGAGGAGGAGATCTTCATTAAAAAGGCTTCTTCGCTTGTGCGTTTGAAACTCAAGGAGATACTCTATGTTGAGGCTCTTGAGAATTATGTCAGCGTCATTACACGAGACGAGAAATATACCATCCACTTTACCATGAGGGCCATAGAACAGCAACTGCCCTCAAGCCTCTTTGTGAGAATCCACAGGTCGTACCTCGTAAATAAAAGCGTTATCAGGTCGATCAGCGAAAACAGCCTTACAATAGTAGTCGGCAGCAATCCGAAGATCCTGCCCGTGGGCAAATCATACCGCGACGGGATAATGAACTACATTAATATAATGCAGCGCTGATGCCTTCGCAAAGGCAACTTTTTCTTGATCATATCGGACAAACCTCTCCCTCACCCCTCTTGCTTGAGATTGAAAGGGCGGAAGGGTCATTCCTGTATGACAGCAGCGGCCGCGATATTCTTGACCTTATCTCAGGCGTCTCCGTGAGCAACACCGGTCATCGCCATCCGGCAGTCATGGCTGCTCTGAATAAGCAGGCCGGAAAGTATATGCACCTCATGGTCTACGGCGAGGTGATACAGAGTCCCCAGGTGCAGTACGCCGCACGCCTCGCGTCACTTCTGCCCCCCTCGCTGGAATCAGTCTATTTTGTCAACTCAGGCAGCGAAGCCATCGAAGGAGCCATCAAACTGGCGCGGAGGTACACCGGTCGCAATGAGATCATCTATTTCCGCAACGCGTACCACGGATCCACCACCGGGGCTCTCAGCGTACAGGGCTCGGAGGAGTACCGGAATGCCTTCAGGCCGCTCATGCCTGCCACAACCATGGCTGAGTTCAACAGCCATGAGGCTGTGCAGATGATCAGCAGCAGCACCGCCGCCGTTCTCGTCGAGCCCGTGCAAGCCGAAGCGGGTGTGGTGCAGCCGGAAGACAGCTTCCTTGCCGGACTTCGAAGTGCATGCTGCAGGCACGGCGCCATGCTGATATTCGATGAGGTGCAGACTGGATTCGGCCGCACCGGCAGCCTCTTCTCACTTTTCAGGTACAATGTCACTCCTGACATCCTGGTCCTGGCCAAGGCGCTCGGCGGAGGACTGCCACTCGGAGCCTTTATCGCTTCGCGCGAAATAATATCATCACTGACCCGTGACCCGGTGCTGGGGCACATAACCACCTTTGGCGGACATCCTCTCTGCTGCGCAACAGGACTGGCATCGCTGGAAGTGATTGTCAGTGAAGATCTTGCAGCTGCTGCACGGGAAAAGGAAAAGCTGTTCAGAGAAGAACTGGCAGGAATGCCTTTCAGAGAGATAAGGGGCGAAGGCCTCCTCCTGGCCGTGGTGCCGGAAAAGCCGGAGATTATCCCGGCTATGATTGCCCATGCACCGGAACACGGACTGCTGCTCGATTATTTCCTCTTCTGTTCCACCGCCTTTCGCATAGCGCCGCCGCTCACCATATCAGAGAAGGAGATCAGCCTGGCCTGCCAGAGACTGAAAAAGCTGGTCAGGGCAACAGACAGTGGGGAAGGTCTGAGGGTCTGAGGGTATGAAAGTCGGAAAGTAAATCTCAATTCGCAAATCTCAATTCGCAAATATTTCAGGCCTGCCATGGCCTGACTGACACTATGTCAGAATTCCTGCTGCGGCACGTCCTTTGAACAAAAGGGGCAGGATAATCAGAAAACCAAAACATATGGAAAAGGGTAAAATCGGAGTAACTACAGAAAACATCTTTCCAATCATCAAGAAATTTCTCTATTCGGATCATGAGATCTTCCTGAGAGAGCTGGTATCAAACGCCACTGACGCCATCCAGAAGCTGAAGGCACTGTCCTCAGCCGGAGAATTCAAGGGCGAGCTCGGTGAGCTTCGCGTAAGCGTCACACTCGATCCCAAAAAGAAAACCCTCACCGTCTCCGACAACGGTATTGGGATGAGCGCTGAAGAGATAGACAAATACCTGAACCAGATCGCCTTCTCGAGCGCCAACGAATTCCTCGACAAATACAAGGATCAGGCCAGCGGACTCATCGGCCAGTTCGGCCTCGGATTCTATTCGGCATTCATGGTCTCTGACAAGGTCGAAGTCATATCAAGGTCATATCGCGGGAACGTGCCTGCTGTGAAGTGGACATGCGACGGCAGCCCGGAATACTCAATCGAAGAGACGAAAAGGGAAGAGCACGGAACGGACGTAATCCTTCACATAGACAAGGAGTCAAAGGAGTTCCTCGAAGAGAACCGCATTGAGGGCCTCCTGAAGAAATACTGCAGCTTCCTGCCAGTGCAGGTGCAGTTTGGCAATGAGAAGGAGTGGAAGGACGGGAAAATGGTCGATACCGGAAAGCCGAAGATCATCAACAACACCCAGCCGGCCTGGACACGCAAACCTGCTGACCTGAAGGATGAGGACTACGCAAGCTTCTACCGCGAGCTGTACCCGATGGGCGAGGAGCCTCTCTTCCACATCCACCTGAACGTCGATTATCCGTTCAAACTGACCGGGATCCTCTACTTCCCGAAGATCAGGAACAACTTCGAAATTCAGAAAAACAAGATACAGCTGTACTGCAACCAGGTATTCGTGACTGACTCGGTGGAAGGCATTGTCCCTGACTTCCTGACACTGTTGCACGGAGTGATAGATTCCCCGGATATCCCGCTGAACGTTTCCAGGAGCTATCTGCAGAGCGATTCCAACGTCAAGAAAATAAGCGGGCATATCACAAAGAAAGTGGCCGACCGCCTGACAGACATCTTCAAGAAGGACAGGGAAACTTTTGAAAAGAAATGGGATGACCTTAAATTGTTCATCGAGTACGGCATGATCACCGAGGAGAAATTCTTTGAAAAGATATCGAAGATTACTCTTTATAAAAATACTGCAGGCAAGTACTTCACCCTCGAGGAGTATGACAAGATCATCAAGGAAAACCAGACCGACAAGGACAAGTCGCTGGTGCACCTCTATACAACTGACCCTGTTGCCCAGCATACCTATGTGGCTAAAGCTGCAGAAAAGGGTTATGACGTGCTTGTGCTTGACGGACAGCTTGATACACATCTCATAAACACCCTCGAGTCAAAGGAGCCTTCATCAAGGTTTGTAAGGGTTGACAGTGACGTGATTGAAAAGCTTATCAAAAAGGACGAGAGTCATGCCTCGAAGCTTACCCAGTCACAGTCGGATGACCTGGCTCAGGTATTCCGCACCCAGGTGGCTGACACTGACAAGGCACGGTTCAATGTAAGGGCTGAGAACCTCGATGAAAATGACCTTCCGATGGTTATCACGCAGAGCGAGTTCATGCGCAGGATGAAGGACATGGCGCAGTTCGGAGGAGGTTATTCTTTCTACGGCGAAATGCCTGACAGTTTCGACCTTGTGCTGAACACCAACCATCCGCTGGTTATTTCATTGGCCGGGGACCTCGACAAGGAGCATGCCGACGAGTTGAAGAAGAACGGTGCGGGAATAGAAAAAACGAAGGTTGAGATTGAGTTCATGGAAAAGGAGCACGGCAAGAAGAAGCCCGAAGAGGTTCTTTCAGTTGAGAAGGATGACCTTGAGAGGCTCAGGGGCGAGCTGAAGCAGCTCGAGGAGAAGAGGAAAACCCTGCTGGGCGGATTCGGCAATGATCACCAGGCCGTTAGGCAGCTGATAGACCTCGCCATGCTTGCAAACAACATGCTCAAGGGCGAAGCGCTCAGCGCATTCGTAAAGCGAAGCATCAGCCTCCTCTAGAAGTAATTTTAAAATATTGCCTTACATATTGACGCCCCCCCCGGGGGCGTCTTTTTACTATCCCATTATCCTCGCAAGCTCAGACTTGATGTATGCGATGGCAGTACGGGTTGGTTCGGTTTCCATCTCCACAACTTCCTCGAGGAGCAGCCTCGAGAGCTCTTCGCCTGTGGCGGCAGGAGGAAGCTGAGAGGCAACGCTGTTGATCAGCCTGACAATGGTGCCGCGCGCATTCTTCACCATCTCCCATGCCTCACTGCTCATATAGATCTGCTGCGAGAGGTTGTGCTCATATTCGCTCCTGACAGCAGTGACCAGCGCTGCCTGGAGCTGCTGGGCCGTCATTTCCGGTCTCGCAGTGCGTATTATCAGCGACTCCGGAGAAATGCGCTCGAGGAACAGCACCACCCTCTCATATGCCTGCAGCCTGACCGGGGTGAGGGTTTTCACGGTCTGCAGCAGCAGATCCTGCCTCCGCCGCTCCTGGTCGTCACGCAGCATGTTCCTTATTACCAGCCATGCGGTTAGCATCACCAGAAGTGCAGGAATGGTTATCTTGAGTATCTCCAGGAAGGTTTCCATGATCGCAGTTGTTTAAGGTCTTTGTGCGATGCAAAGTAATCAATTTTCAGGCCTTGTTGACGGTCTGAACAAAGATTTGGAAGGATTATTCAGTCTTGCCAGCCCGGTTGCAATGATTTCCGCAACGCCCCGCCACCCTGCTATAATCCCTTTTCTTTTTCACTTTTAACAATTACATTTGGCCTTTCCGGTAACGAAACCAATAAAACTGACAATATGGAGCATATCAGCCGGAGGGTGCAGGCACTCTCGGTATCACAGACACTTGCGATGGCACAGAAGAGCCGCGAGCTGAAGGAACAGGGCATTGACGTCATAAGCCTCAGCCTCGGCGAACCTGACTTCAACACCCCTGATGATATCAAGGAAGCCGCAAAGAAAGCCATAGATGATAACTACTCTTTCTACCCTCCCGTGCCCGGCTACAACGATCTCCGAGAGGCAATATCCCGCAAGTTCAAAGAGGAAAACGGTCTTGACTATACCCCTGACCAGATCATAGTGTCAGCAGGAGGGAAGCACAGCCTTATCAATGTCGTGCTTTCGGTGGTTGACCCGGGTGAGGAGGTGATTCTGCTGGCACCATACTGGGTCAGCTATCTTGATCATATCACCTTCGCCGAAGGCAAACCGGTAATAGTACAGACATCGATCGACAGCGACTTCAAGGTCACTCCGGCCCAGCTCGAAGCTGCCCTCAGTCCGCGCACGAGGCTGCTCATATTCAACTCCCCCTCAAACCCCACGGGTATGGTCTACACCCGCGAGGAGATGGCTGCCCTGGTGAAGGTTCTTGAGAAGTATCCGCAGGTGATCATCATATCAGATGAGATTTACGAACACATCACCTTCTCCGGCAAGCATGTCAGCCTGGCTTCATTCAGCAGCATTTACGACAGGGTGGTGACTGTCAACGGCGTCTCAAAGGGCTATGCCATGACCGGATGGAGAATAGGTTATATTGGCGCACCGCTATGGCTCGCGAAGGCCTGCAACAAGCTGCAGGGCCAGTTCACCTCCGGGGTCTCCTCGATATCCCAGAGGGCAGCCCTGGCAGCCGTCACCTCGAAGAGTGATTCGAAGGAGAGGATGCGCGAGGCATTCCTCCGCCGCAGGGACCTGATATGCAGGCTGCTGGGCGAGATCCCGGGCCTCAGGGTAAGGGTGCCGCAGGGCGCATTTTATGTCATGCCTGACATCACCAATTTTATCGGCAGGAGCTATGACGGCAGGGTGATGAAGAATGCCGATGACCTGACCTTCTTCCTCCTGGCGGAAGCCAGGGTGGCCATGGTCAGCGGGACAGCCTTCGGCGCCGACAACTGCATCAGGATCTCATACGCCACCTCAGACGACCGCATCACCGAGGCTGTCCGCCGGATAAGGGAGGCGTTGGAGAAATTGGGATGATTTGCGCCGGGTCTCAGACCCGGCGGTACGTGAACAAATTGTCAATATCTGTTATACGTGATAATTTCTTCGGGCGGTTTGCGCGATTTGTCCCTCAGACGGTTGTCTGTATATCCCACAGAAATCACAAGCTCTACCTTTCTGGATGCCGGAATGCCCAGAACCTTTCTGACCCGCTTATCATCAACCCATCCGATAATGCAAGTCCCAAGTCCTTCGGCCGCAGCCTGGTAAACAATTGATGCCGTCGCTATCCCGATATCAATCAGGGAATAATCCTTCTGTTTGATAAGATCTCCGGCACGTGAGCTAAAATTTGATTTTTCGCGGACCACCACTATCAGCACCGGAGCCTCCCTGACGAATGAGTTCATTCGCAGAACAACCGATTCCGTGGCAGCGGCCACCTCATCACGCAGTGCCGGCTCATCCACAACAATGAAATGCCATGGCTGGCCATTGCAGGCTGAGGGCGACAGCCTTCCCGCCCCGGTGATCCTTTCTATCTTTTCCCTCTCGACGGGCTTGTCGAGATATTTCCGCTCACTCTGCCTGCCTCTAATCAGGCTGAGCATCTCTTCTCCATCGGTCATACCACCAGGCAAAAGATCAATAGTTCTGTGCGTATACCTCGCTGTAATTGAACGGATGGAGGCATGCCGGGCAGTTCTTCAGCGGCTTCGTGCCGAAGTGTACATAACCGCACTTGCGGCAGTACCAGAAGACCTTCTCCTCACGCTCGAAAACCTTGTTGCCCATCACGTTCTCCAGCAGCTTTCTGTAACGCTCCTCGTGCACCTTCTCGGCGGCAGAGATAGCCTTGAAGCAGGTGGCAATTTCCTTGAATCCTTCCTCCTCGGCTACCTTTGCAAACATCGGATAGAGCTCGGACCATTCCTCATGCTCACCGGCAGCGGCTGCCTCGAGGTTATCACCGGTGGTTAAAGTCTTGCCTGCGGGATAAGCAGCGGTTATCTCAACCATGCCTCCTTCAAGATAACCGAAGAAACGCTTGGCATGCTGCTGCTCCTGCAGCGCTGTCTCAAGGAAAATGGCTGCTATCTGCTCATAGCCCTCTTCCTTTGCCACCTTGGCAGCAAATTCATAACGGTTTTTTGCCTGTGATTCACCGGCAAATGCCTTCAGGAGATTCTGTTCCGTACGGGTTCCTTTTATTCCTTCCATCTTTCTCTTATTTAGTGATTGATTATGTGTGTCAGACCATAAAAATAATGAAATTTTGGCTACTTTTAGAGAACTTATATCTGCCATCAAAACATTCCTGTTAACTATGAAAAATATAATCTTTGTTCTGCTTTCTGTAATTCTTGCAGCGCTTCAGTCGTGTAACCCAAAGGGAAGTGAATATCATTTATATTACCTTGGGGGCCAGTCAAATATGGATGGATACGGTTATGTGGCCCAGCTTCCTGCCGGACTCACCGGCGAGTTTGAAGGCGTCATGATCTATCAGGGGAACACTGTTGGAGACAACACCGCTGTTGACGGCCGCGGACTATGGAGCACCCTCCGCCCGGGACACGGCGCAGGCTTCGTAAGTGATGGTACTGCCAACACCTATTCAGACCGTTTTGGCGTTGAACTCACCTTTGCTGAGAGAATGAAGGAGCTCTTCCCTGATGAAAAGATTGCAATAGTCAAATATTCCAGGGGTGGAACTTCAATTGACACAACAGCAGCGGGTTCCTTCGGGGCATGGCTGCCTTCATACACCGGAGGAAACGGAATCAACCAGTATGACCACTTCCTCGCCACTGTAAAAGGTGCGATGGCTGCCGGAGATATTGACGGCGATGGGAAAAAGGACCGGCTGATTCCCTCCGGAATCCTATGGATGCAGGGAGAGAGTGACGCTAATAATGATTACGCCACCTCTGTTTATAAAGAGAACCTGGCCCTGCTCGTTGACAGCATCCGGAAAGTTTTCTCCGCTCCTGGAATGCCGGTGGCAATAGGCCGTATATCTGATTCGCACAACGATGCCGACAGCATCGTATGGACATGGGGTGATGATGTCAGGGAAGCCCAGGCGACGTTTGTGGCGGAAGACGGCAATGCCGCACTGGTAACCTCAACTGACAATTACGGTTACAGTGATATGTGGCATTATGACAGTGAAGGTTATATAGACCTGGGCAGGAAGTTCGCCGATGCAATTGCCGGACTAAGGCAGCGCTAGTCAGGAACCCTTCAGATGCAATTGCCGGACTGAGGCGTCGCTAATCCTTTTTCTTCCTGATGAACTTCTTCTCCTCGCCCCTGAGGAGTCTCCTGATGTTTTTGGCGTGGGTGATGATCACCGCCACCGCCACCACTATCGAGAACATTATCAGCAGGGTAGATGGTGTCCGGAACACCGTAACCAGCAATATGGGAAACATGGCCACGGCAGTCATGGAGCTGAGTGAGACGTAACCGCTGATAAACAGCACCAGCAGAAAGATGCCGGCGCATGTCAGAGTCAGTAGAGGATGCAGTGCAAGCAGGACTCCGAATGTTGTTGCAACCCCCTTGCCTCCGCGAAAACCGGCAAAGAGAGGGAACACGTGCCCCAGTATTGCTGCCATTCCGCATACGATCTGAAGCACCATCATAGGCTCGGAGCCTTCAGGGGCCGCGTCGAGGAATTCCGGCAGCATTACAGCCAGCCATCCCTTGAAGAGGTCAAATATGAGAACGGGTATGCCCGTCTTCCATCCGAGCACCCTTACGGTGTTTGTGGCTCCGGCGTTGCCGCTGCCATGCTCCCTGACATCAATTCCGTGAAATAGCTTTCCTGCCCAGACGGCACTGGGGATTGAGCCTGCCAGGTAAGCCAGCACGACTGCAATAACTGATAACGATATGACCATTTACGATCTCTTACGGCTTAGGTCCCGAAGATACAAGTTTTGCCGTTTCGACGTTCGATGTGAACTTGCTGAAGTTCTTCACGAATTTTTCACCGAGCTCCCTTGCTGCCTTCAGCCATGCCTCATAATCAGGCCATTTTTTGCCGGGATCGAGCAGGTCAGAGGGCATGCCGGGCAATGATGAGGGAATGCTCAGGTTAAACACCGGGATCGTAGTGTACGGTACGTCGTTGATGGTTTTATTCAATATGGCGTCAATAATCCTGCGGGTTGAAGGGAGGTCTATCCGCTTGCCTGTCCCGTATGGTCCTCCCATCCATCCGGTGTTGACCAGCCACGCATCAGCGTTGTGCGCCCTCATCTTCCGGGTGAGTTCACGTGCGTATATGATCGGGTCAAGCAGCAGAAATGCCGCCCCGAAGCATGCCGAGAAGGAGGGCATGGGTTCCTTGATCCCTCTTTCCGTACCTGCCACCTTCGCGGTATAACCGCTGAGGAAGTAATACTGCGTCTGCTCCTCAGTCAGCCTGGCGACCGGGGGCAATACCCCGAAAGCATCTGCTGTGAGAAAAATGACGGTGGTCGCATGCCCGGCCCTGGAGACAGGTCTCACAATATTGTCTATATGGTATATGGGGTAGGAGACCCGCGTGTTTTCCGTCTTGGCTGCACTGGCGAAGTCGATCTCGCCCTTGTCGTCAACAACCACGTTTTCAAGCAGTGCATCGCGCCTGATGGCGCGATAAATGTCAGGCTCATTCTCCTTGCTCAGGTTGATGGTCTTGGCATAGCAACCCCCTTCGAAGTTGAAGATGCCCTCATCATCCCAGCCATGCTCATCATCACCGATTAGCGCCCTCTCGGGATCGGTTGAGAGGGTGGTCTTGCCGGTGCCGGACAGGCCGAAGAAGATGGCCACATCGTTTTTCTTCCCGACGTTGGCCGAACAGTGCATTGCGGCAATGCCCTTCAGCGGGAGATAGTAGTTCATTACCGAGAAGATACCCTTCTTCATTTCGCCTCCGTACCATGTGCCGCCTACAAGCGCCATCCTCTCGGTCAGGTTGAACAGCACAAAGTTCTCCGAATTCATTCCGAACTTCTGATATTCGGGATTCACCGCCTTTGAAGCCATCAACACCACAAAATCAGGCTTGAAATCTTTCAGCTCCTCTTCGGTGGGACGAATGAACATGTTCTTGACAAAGTGAGCCTGCCATGCCACCTCCATTACAAAACGTACGCAGAGCCTCGTATCCCTGTTTGCGCCGCTGAAGCAGTCCATGACGTACAGTTCCCTGCCGGAAAGCTGACACTCAGCAATCTTTTTGCAGTGGTCCCATGCTTCATTCGTAAGGGACTTGTTGTCAGAGACAGGAGCACTCTCAGACTTCCACCAGACGGTATTCTCAGTAGTGCTGTCACGCACAATGTACTTATCCTTTGGCGAACGGCCCGTAAATATTCCGGTATCGACCGCCACCGCACCGGTGGTTGTCAGTACACCCTTCTCGAATCCCTTCAGGCCGGGCGAGAGCTCATCCTCGTACAGACGTTCATAGGAAGGATTATAGACTATCCCTTTTACTTTTGTAATACCGTATTGCTTCAAGATTTCTTCTGACATCATGGGTGCGGGGGTTTTGATGTCCATCAAAGTTAATAATATTAAGTAACGAAATACACTGATAAAAGTCAAGAAGCAGACTATGAAGAAATAGTGACACCCGAACTTCCTATTGACTATCTTTAGATGGCAATACCAACCACCATGAGAACAGTTATTCTTTTATCGGCATTATTCCTTACCATCAGCATATGTGCGCAAAATATCAGGGTCAGGAGCGTAAAGAAGGTATCACCCGAAGAGAGCGGATCTTATCTGCTGTCAGGTGTTGTGCCCGGGTCAGGACTCCTGCTTGTGTCGGGAAGCGGTTACAACGGGCTCTGTCTGCTTGATACGAAGACAGGCAGGGTGCAGGTGATAACCGGTGATACCGGCGCCGGGTATGAACCTGCAGTGACTGCTGACGGCCGGAAGGTCATGTACAGGAGTGACAGTTTCATAGATAACGTCAAATTCTCGTCTGTAAGCAGTTATGACATTGCCACAGGCACGAAAGAGTTGCTCCTGGAGAAGGGGAGGGATGTTCTTCCTCCCGCAGTCGCGGGAAACAATGTCCTTGTCAGATCGGATAAAGGAACGCAGGTCGAACAGGCAGGTCCAGCCCTGAAATCCGGCAACAACGGAACCTTCCTTCTGACGGAGGATCTGATGCCGGTGCTCTTTCGCGGCAGCGAGAGAAAAGCCATGATGCCTAACGGTGACGGATTCTATATCTGGGCCTCACTCTCTCCTGACGGCAGCAAGATCCTCTATAACTACCGGGGGCAGAGTTCATTCATCTGTGATACTGACGGCAGGATCCTGCATGACCTTGGCAGGATCAACGCTCCTAAGTGGTTCAATGACAGGCTTGTGATAGGAATGGATGATAAAGATGACGGGCACAGGATAACCGGATCCGAACTTGTTTATTATTCCCTTGGAGACAAGAAACGGGTAATACTCACCTCCACACCTGACAGGTCGGAGATGTTCCCGTTCGCGGCCGGCAACAGACGCATTGCCTTCTGCACTGACAACGGGGAGATATACATGATGAAAGTACGGATCAGATGAAACCGGGGAAATGGTGTTGGCTGACGGCTGCTCTTCTTTGCCTGCCGGTATTGTTGTATGGCCAGAGAACGGACTTCAGCGGACTGAAGATCTTTATAAATCCGGGCCATGGAGGGCATGACGGCGATGACAGGCACATGATTGCAACTGAATTCTGGGAGTCGGAGGGGAACCTTGCCAAGGGGCTCTTCCTGCGCGATCTGCTGGAAGCCCGGAAGGCCACTGTCTACATGTCAAGGACCACAAATTACACCTCTGATGACCTTAAACTTTCAGTCATAGCCGAGTTGGCCAACCAGGCAAATGCTGATATTTTTCTTTCAATTCACAGCAATGGATTCGACGGCACCCGGAACCAGCCGCTGGTACTCTTCAGGGGCTATGACAACTCTCCTGTTTTCCCGGCTGCCAAATCAATGGCACAGATCCTGTGGGAAAAACTGTATGAGAAAAGCAACTACTGGACTCATTCATTTCAATGGGTAAAAGGTGACTGGACCTTTTATCCCGAATGGGGAGATCAGGTGGGACTGGGTGTTCTCAGAGACCTCACCATGCCCGGGGTGCTGTCGGAAGGATCATACCATGATTACATACCCGAGGGATGGAGGCTTCGGAATGAAAACCACCTCCGCCACGAAGCATGGGCAATGCTCAGGGCGCTGCAGCAGTTCTACAATGTTAATCCGGAATCCCTGGGGATAATCGCTGGAACCGTAAGGGACGAGCTGACCTCACCACCTTATTATTATGGTCCGGAAACGACAGACAAAAACTCACCCATTAACGGAGCAACAGTCACCCTGAAGCCATCAGGGCGGTCTGTCATGATTGACAACCTCAACAATGGCTTCTTCATGTTTGACTCGCTGCCTCCGGGTAACTATGAGGTCATCGCCAGCGGCATGACTGATTTTTACAATGACACCGTTAATGCCGTTGCAAATTCCGGAATGACAACACTCGCTGATCTGCTTCCTTCATTTGATACTGCACGGGTGCCGGTGGTCATTGAACATCTTCCTTCAACGACTGACAGCCTGCCGTTCAACCAGGCATTCTCGTTCAGATTCAATGTTCCCATGAACATGCTGGCTGTTCAGTCCGCCCTGGTGTTCGAGCCGGAAGTGAGCGTTACCTATGAATGGGATGAAAAAAGCAGGATCCTGACTGTTAAACCGAAAACCGGATATGCGTCCGGGACGCCTTACCTCATCCGGCTGACGACCGCTGCCACCTCCAGGTGGAATGTACATCCTGCAGGGGAGTACCTGGTAAGCTTCGTAACGAAAAAAAGACCGAAGCTTGTGATTGACAGGATATGGCCTTCGCAGGGCTCTGCCGGCATCACTCTCTTTCCAAGGATAACAATACTCTTTGACGCTCCCCTGAGCCAGGAGTCTGCCACAGCCGGAATCAGACTGCTCGACAGCCAGTCTGTCCCGTTGACGAAACAGAATGAGCAATTTAAAAGTGAGGGCGGAAAGGGAAGCTACACCTTCGAGCCTGCCTCACAGCTGGAACGGAACCGCATCTACCGGATTGAGATTGACGCTTCTGTGAAGGATGTCTCAGGCATCTCCGCGGGCACTCCGGTGAGTACAACCTTTACCACTCGTACAGAGGCTTACCAGTCAGGCAGCGTCATTGAGTCATTTGACAATATCGGTGCTTTCTGGGACCCTGAGACGAGCGGCAGTACCGTCGGGACTGACAATCCGATGACCACCTTCACTGCTTCATATAATACCTTTAAGGTTAATGCCCCGGCCGGCCGGCTCGATTATCTCTTCACCGGCGACAACGGAGGCATATGCAGGGTATTTGATACCGGTAAACCCCTTATAGGCAACAATACCAGCCAGGTATTTGCAATGTGGGTTTATGGCGATCTTAGCGAGAACCGGCTGGAATACTGGTTCTACTCACCCGGATCTGTCAATCAGGTAGTGCCGGCTGCAACCATCAACTGGGCGGGGTGGGACCTGATTGCCATTCCCGTCAGCTCAATTGGCGGCAGCGGTGAATGGCAGTATCATAGCATTGTGGTCAGGCAGAACAGTGGCGGCCTTAAGTCCGGGACAATGTACTTCGATGATGCCATGGTTTTCACCCCCACCGGCATTGAGGTGATTCCGGAAGACCTCACAGAACTGACTGTTTTTCCCAATCCGGTAGCTGGTGAGGGCCGGGTGTCATTCACGCTCCGGTCTGAATGTCGCGTGGATATCAGTCTTATTGCTTCTGATGGCAGTTTGGTTGCAAATATCTTTACCGGGACACTGGGCGCCGGAGAGCATTCTATCCCCTGCAGCCCGTCACAGTCGGTTGCCGCAGGGGTATATGCCCTGAGGCTGGGAATCAGCGGTGGTGAAGATGATGCCTGGAGATATGTTTCCAGGAGGTGGGTGGTTTTGAAATAGCAGCAGGGTTACAATGCTGATGGGTCTACGACCAATAGACAATATATGGTACTGTACTACAATGCTTTAACCCCTCGGGAAAAATCGGCAATCGCAAATCGCAAATCGCAAATCGCACATATTTCCTGCCAACTGCCAACTAAACGAAAAAGGAGGCCCCGAATGTGCCTCCCTTTCCTCATTATCATGAATAAAGCTTATTTCCTGGATGCCCTGATGGCTGCCTGTGCTGCTGCCAGCCTGGCGATGGGTACCCTGAATGGTGAACAGCTTACATAGGTGAGCCCGTTCTTGAAGCAGAACTCAACTGATGCCGGGTCACCACCCTGCTCGCCGCAGATACCTATCTTGAGATTCGGACGGGTTGAGCGGCCCTTCACGCATGCCATGGTGATCAGCTGTCCTACGCCGTCCTGATCAATAGTCTGGAACGGGTCGGCTGCCAGCATTTTATTGTCGAGATAATCATGAAGGAAGCCTCCGATGTCATCACGGCTGAAGCCGAAGGTCATCTGCGTCAGGTCATTGGTGCCGAATGAGAAGAACTCGGCGGTCTTTGCCATGCGGTCTGCCAGCAGCGTAGCGCGCGGGATCTCGATCATGGTTCCGTACTTGTTGTCTATCTTGCTGAGGTTGAATTTCTTCAGTACTTCGGCAAGGACTCTGTCGTAGATCTTTTTAGTCACATCCAGTTCGGAGACGTCGCATGTTACGGGAACCATCAGTTCAGGCAGCGGATTCTTGCCTTCCTTAAGCAGTTCTGCCGTAGCTTCGAACATTGCCCTGATCTGCATCTCTGAGACTTCGGGATATGTAACGCCGAGGCGGACGCCGCGGTGACCCATCATCGGGTTCGACTCATGGAGAGCTTCGCCTCTTTTGGCAACGGCTTCAACAGATATGCCGAGAGCCTTTGCCAGTTCAGCCTGCTTTTCGTGTCCCTGGGGAACAAACTCATGGAGCGGCGGATCAAGGAGACGGAATGTCACGGGCAGTCCGTTCATTGCCTCAAGGGTGCCTTTCATATCCTTCTTCACGAAGGGGAAGAGCTCGTTGACTGCCTGCCTGCGTTCAGTCTCATTCTCGCTGAGGATCATTTTGCGAAGGATGAAGAGCGGCTGCTCTGAACCCTTGCCGTAGAACATATGTTCGGTACGGAAGAGTCCGATTCCCTCGGCTCCGAATTCGCGTGCCATCTTTGCATCATCGGGATTGTCGCAATTGGTGCGGACACCCATGGTGCGGTTCTTGTCGACCAGTTTCATGAACGACTGGAATCTCGGATTCTCTGAGGCATCCATCAGTTTCAGTGAGCCTGTATAGACATTTCCCCTGGTACCGTTGAGCGTGATAATGTCACCCTCTTTCAGAACCACATCTGATCCGGTCACCTTAGCCTTCTTTCCTGCCACGTCAACATGGAGGCCGCCTGCACCAACGATGCAGCACTTGCCCCAGCCGCGTGCCACGAGGGCAGCGTGCGAGGTCATCCCGCCGCGTGCGGTGAGAATACCTTCAGCTGCACGCATCCCTTCAACATCCTCTGGGTTCGTCTCCTCGCGGACAAGGATAACCTTCTCACCCTTGCGGTTCCATGCCACTGCATCCTCAGCGGTGAAGACAATTTTTCCTACGGCAGCACCGGGACCTGCGGGCAGACCCTTGACCAGCGGGGAAACCTTCTTCTCGGCTGCCGGGTCACAGATCGGGTGGAGGAGTTCATCGAGCTGAGCGGGATCAACCCTCATCACAGCGGTCTTCTCATCGATAAGACCTTCCTGAAGCATATCCATTGCCATGTTCAGGGCAGCGGTACCGGTACGCTTGCCGGCACGGCACTGAAGCATATACAGGGTGCCTTCCTGGATGGTGAACTCGATGTCAAGCATGTCATGGAACGACTTCTCAAGGATGTTCCTGATGTCAACCAGTTCCTTGTATGTTCCGGGCATTGACTCCTGCATGCTGTGCAGGTGTTTGTTCTGTTCGTTCTTTGTGTCGTCGTTAAGCGGGTTCGGGGTGCGGATACCTGCAACCACGTCTTCGCCCTGTGCGTTTACAAGCCACTCTCCGTAGAAGAGGTTCTCGCCGGTTGCCGGGTTACGCGTGAATGCAACACCGGTGGCAGATGAGTCACCCATGTTTCCGAACACCATTGCCTGCACGTTAACTGCTGTTCCCCACTCATCCGGAATTCCTTCAATCCTGCGGTATGAAACAGCCTTCTTTCCATTCCAGCTCTTGAAAACGGCCTTGATGCCACCTTCCAGTTGCTCGCGAGCGTCATCCGGGAACTCTTTCCCGAGTGACTTTTTGATGCGCTTCTTGAATTCCTCGGCCAGGTTCTTCAGCTCGTCAGATGTAAGATCGGTGTCAGATTTGTAACCTCTGCCGTGCTTGAATTCGTCAAGCATCTCGTCAAGCTGCTTGCGGATTCCTTTGCCGTCAGCAGGCTCAATTCCTTCAGCCTTCTCCATAACCACGTCTGCGTACATCATGATCAGGCGGCGGTATGAATCCCATACGAAACGGGGGTTGCCGGTCTTTTTTATAAGGCCGGGGATAGTCTCGGAGCAGAGACCAATGTTGAGAACAGTGTCCATCATGCCGGGCATCGAGCTGCGGGCACCTGAACGGCAGGAAACAAGGAGGGCATTCTCCCTGTCACCGTATTTCATACCCATTGCCTGCTCGGTCTTTTTCATGGCTTCCCATACTTCCGGCATCAGTTCTGCCGGAAGCTGAGTGTTGTTCTCATAATACTCAGTACATACCTCGGTGGTGATTGTGAACCCTGCCGGTACCGGAAGGCCAAGAAGACACATCTCAGCCAGGTTGGCTCCTTTGCCGCCAAGCAGATTTTTCATATCTGCCCTGCCCTCGGCTGTCTTGTTTCCGAAGGAATAAACTCGCTTAACTTTTGACATATTCGATCTGGTTATTGATTAAAATCTCTTTTTTTTCGAACCGCAAAGGTAATAAAAAGGAGTAAATAAAGAAATATCCTTTTTCCTATTTGCAGTGGTTGCCTTTCCTGGCAGTGAGACAATGTATTTGTGCCTGTTGAAGCAGCCTGTTTCCGGGTCCGGAAGCTGCAGCATTACCGGCGACGGGCCCTGGGATGATACATTAAAACAGTGTCACGCAGGTAGCTGCGGTCAATATGTGTGTAGATCTCTGTGGTGGTTATGGATTCATGCCCCAGCATCTCCTGGACGGCACGAAGGTCAGCGCCTCCCTCAACCAGGTGGGTGGCAAAGGAGTGGCGGAGGGTATGCGGACTTATTGTTTTCGTTATCCCGGCTGCGGCAGCACAATCCCTGACAATGTTGAACACCATCACCCGTGTCAGCTTCCTGCCCCGACGGTTCAGAAACAGGATGTTGATGTCGATTATTACCGGCATCATCATCCGGCGTTCCATGTAATTATCTATCTCCTTTAGCGTTACAGTGCCTATCGGCACTAACCTTTGCTTGTTACCCTTCCCGGTGACGGTAACGAAACCCTCACCACGGTGGATGTCAGTGAGACGCATGTTGACCAGTTCGGATACCCTCAACCCGCATCCGTACATGGTTTCAATAATTGCCCTGTTCCTGTGTCCTGCCGGTACGCTCAGGTCTATCGATGCAACCATCCGGTCGATCTCTTCCACAGACAGCACCTCCGGAAGTTTCATTCCTGTCCTTGGCAGCTCCAGCAGCGCAGACGGATCATCGGTGACGAGGTTTTCAATGAGCATATACCTGCAGAATGACCTGATTCCCGAGATGACCCTTGCCTGGGTCCGCACTGCATCGTCCCTGGTTGCAATAAATGCCACGAAATCGCTCAGGTCCCTGTAGGTGAGCGCTGACGGCCAGGTCCCCGGCCTGTGTGATTCCACCCAGTCGTGCAACCGTCGTACATCAGCCAGGTATGCAGCAACACTGTTCGGCGAAAGCGAACGCTCGATCCTGAGATACCTGCCGAAACCCCTGATGGCATCTGTCCACGATATTGTCATAGGCTCATGTTGCTGCTCCCAAAGTTATATCTTATAACCGTCTTAAATCCGGTCATTTCTTTATTTTTGTACTGACAGATACAACCATCAGCGTGGCAGAAAAAATGACGATAGAAATTATCAACGGGCCAAATCTCAACCTCCTCGGAAAGAGAGAACCGGCCATTTACGGAACCGAAGGATTTGAATCCGTTCTCAACCGGCTGAAGGAACGTTTCCCGCAGGTCTCATTCAGGTACTCGCAGTCAAATATTGAAGGAGAGCTTGTGAACAGGATACAGGAAGCCGGAAGCACTGCAGACGGAATCATCATCAACCCCGGAGGCTATTCCCATACATCCGTGGCCATGGCCGATGCTGTCGCCGCAATCACCATACCGGCAATAGAGGTTCATATCTCAAACCTCCTGACCAGGGAGGAATTCCGGCATACAAGCCTCACCGGGCGGTACTGCAGGGGCACTATCATGGGAATGGGAACTGACGGCTACAGGCTCGCGGCAGAGGCTCTCATCGAAATTCTGAAAAAATAAGCTGACTATGGCAAGAAGCCTGCTCAAGAAGAGAACCAAGATAGTTGCAACCATTTCCGACAGGAACTGCGAGCCCGCATTCCTGCGCAGGCTCCATGAAGCCGGAATGGATGTTGTCAGGGTCAATTCTGCCCATCTTGATACCGACGGCGTAAGGAAGATTGTGGCAAACGTACGCAGCATATCTGACAATATTGCCGTACTCCTTGACACCAAGGGACCTGAGATTAGAACAACCTCATGTGAAGAACCCCTGAGATTCCACAAGGGCGACACAGTCAGGGTCTCCGGCAATTCGGCAGCCGGCACCACCCGTGAGGTTATCAATGTTAACTACTGTGATATTGCAAAGTATGTCCCGGAGGGAGCTGTCATCCTTATTGATGACGGCGAGCTTGAGATAAAGATTACCGGCCGTGAGGGCAAAACCCTGACCGGAAGAATAGAAAATGACGGTATTCTGGGTTCACGCAAGACTGTCAACATTCCCCAGGTAAGGATAAACCTGCCTTCGGTGAGTGAACGTGATCTCGGTTTCATAGACCTGGCGGTTGAGCTTGACATTGAATTCATAGCTCATTCATTTGTCAGGTCAAAGGAGGATGTGCTTGCGGTTCAGCGTCTGCTTGACCGACGGTCCAGTGCAATAAAGATCATCTCCAAGATAGAGAATCAGCAGGGGGTGGATAATCTCGAGGAGATCATGGATCACTCTTACGGGATCATGGTTGCCAGGGGTGACCTTGCCATCGAGGTTCCCTTTGAGCGGATCCCCGGCATCCAGCGAAACATCATCGCCAGGTGCATTGAGAAGCGCAAGCCTGTGATAGTAGCAACGCAGATGCTTCACTCGATGATTCAGAATCCCAGGCCCACAAGAGCCGAAGTGAGTGATGTGGCCAACGCTGTCTACAGCCAGACGGATGCCCTGATGCTCAGCGGAGAGACTGCTGCAGGAAAATATCCCGTAGAGGCGGTCAGAACCATGACTCGCATTGCCTCCGAGACAGAGAAAGAAAAGGACCAGTACATCGAGATGCCAGCCGGCACACTGAGCGGACCGGTTTCAGCTTACCTGGCAAAGGTGGCTGTGAAAACCTCTATCAGAATAAAGGCAAGAGCTATCCTGGCTGATACTGTCAATGGCACTGCCATCAGAAACATGGCTGCTTTCAGGGGTATTAACCCGGTCATCGCACACTGTTATTCACACCGGACCATGAGAGAACTGGCGCTTTCATATGGCGTAATCCCCATCTTCATTGAAAAGAAAATGTCAGTTGATGAGTTCATCCATGTCTCGGTAAGGGAGCTCCTGAGGAATTACACCATGAAAGACAGCGACATAGTTGTGGTGCTGGCCGGCAACTTCTCCAGAGGCACCGGGTTCTCGTTCATTGAGGTAGGCACTGTTGACTACCTCAGGGAGAGGGCAGGGGTGACCGAACAAGACCTGATGGCTTGATTTTTGCTGCAATTAAATCCGTGCCGGCATGAAGACAATAACACTCACACTCCTGCTCCTGATCCATCCTGTACATGTTTCACTTACAGGTATAGATTATGACGGCGTGAACAGGGTTTGGTCAGTCTTTGTTAAGGTCTGGAGTGATGACCTTGAAGCTGATATGAACCTTGGTCTGAGCAACGGCGGCGAAATAACCGGCAGCACTGATGAGAGGTATTTCATGTATCTTTCTGACAGGGTCATGATACTTGAGGATGGGAAACCTGTAAACATGGAACTGTTATCAGCCGGTGCTGACGGTCTGGAACATCGCTTCACCCTCCGGGCAAAGGGCAGGAAAAGAGTGAAGAATGTTGCCGTGATGAACCGCATCATGACCCGGCTGTATGAAGACCAGGCAAACATGCTCCTCTTTGGCTATGGAGGTACAGAGGAGGGTTACAGGTTCACTGTAACCGATACATTGAAGAGTTATCTTGTGAAATGAAACGGAGTGAGATGAGAAGACGATTTTTTTATGCACTGTCATTGTTGCTGGCTGTGACTTTCAGCGCTACCGCAACACACAACAGGGCAGGGGAGATTACATACAGGCAGATATCGGACCTCACCTTCGAGGTGACGGTAACCACATTCACCTACACACTGAGCAAGGCAGACAGACCGGCACTTGACGTCGAATGGGGTGATAACTCTATCACCAACGTGGCAAGGATCTCAGAGACCATTCTGCCGAACAACTACAAGAAGAACGTCTACGTGGCGGAGCATACCTATCCCGGACCCGGGGTTTACAGGATTGTGGTTCAGGACCCGAACCGGAACTTCGGAGTGGAAAACATTCCCAACTCGGTAAACGTCGTTTTCTCCATCTCTACCATACTCATTGTTAACACTGCCGTTGGCAGGAACAGCACTCCCGTGCTGCTCAATCCGCCTTATGACAAGGCTGCCCTGGGGCAGATATTCATCCACAACCCTGCAGCCTTTGACCCCGACGGCGACAGCCTTTCATACAAGCTCACCGTGTGCACAAGGGAGGATGGCAAACCGATTCAGAATTATGTGCTGCCTCCCGCTTCCCGTAAGTTTTATGTTGATTCCATATCAGGTGACCTGGTCTGGGATGCCCCCACTGCCATAGGTATCTACAACGTCGCCATGGAAATACAGGAATGGCGCGCAGGCATCAAGATCGGGATCGTGGTCCGCGACATGCAGATTGAGGTTTACGAGACAGACAACAAACCTCCTGTGACATCACAGCTTAATGACCTGTGCGTTGAAGCCGGCCAGCAGGTTACACTCGACATACAGGCCACCGATGCCGATCTTGATTCAGTGACTCTGCTGGCAACCTCGGGCATCTTTACCTCCACTGACTGTCCGGCTGCCTTTACCACACTGTCACGCATCGCCGGCCATACTACGGCGCGGCTGAGCTGGACACCATGCCATAATGCGGTCAGGCACCAGCCATATGATATTATCATCAAGGCAGAGGACTCCAACAGGGAGCTGCAGCTGGTTGATATTGACAACATGAGTATAAAGGTGCTGGGACCCTCCCCCGTGCTGCTGACAGCCGTGCCGCAGGGCAAGGTGGTTCAGCTTTCCTGGGCAGGGTATGTCACTGACCAGGTAGCAGGGTTCAGCATCTACAGGCGCGAGGGTGCATCCACCCTGCCGGCCGACCCTTGCTATGACGGCATACCTCCGTCAGCAGGATTTGTAAAGGTCGGGTACGCCGGAGGACCCGGAACCGTCAGCTTCACCGATTCTGACGATGCCCTGGAGGCCGGTACCGAATATGCATACAGGATTGTGGCCGTCTATCCAAACGGTACGGAGAGCAAACCATCCAATGAAATAGTCACCTCGCTGATTACGGGTATCCCCCTGATCACAAATGTCTCGGTCCGGAACACCCATGCTGTGAACGGATCTCTGACCCTCGCATGGCAGAAGCCTGGCCGCCTTGACACCATACCTGCCAACGGACCCTATGAATATCTTATTTACCGTGCAGAAGGAATAGCCGGCACCTCATGGCAGCTGATACATACCCTTCCGACAACAGACCTGAATGACACGGTTTACATTGACACCCTGATCAACACGCTTGACAAGGGGTGGGTATACAAGATTGAACTGTATAACAATGCCCCGGGAAACAGGTTCCTGATAGGTGATCCGGGCATAGCTTCGTCACTCTTCCTTACCGCACTTCCCGGCGACAGAAAGGTTCGCTTTGAGATGACCCGGAATGTGCCGTGGATCAACACCTCCTATGACTTTTACAGGTACAACGGCTCGACCTGGGAGCCGGTGGGTTCAACAAACCAGCTGACCTTTACTGACGGCGGCCTGGTAAACGGCACCGAGTATTGCTATTATGTTGTTTCCAGGGGGGGCTATCAGGGCACCGGAACACCGAAGAACCTGGTAAACCTCTCACAGCGTGCATGCGCAGTGCCGGTTGACAATGAACCGCCCTGCACGCCGGCCCTGACGGTGTCATCACAATGTGACAGTCTTTATAACACAGTCAGGTGGACAATTGAGGATCCGCTCTGTCTTGATGATGTGGCAGGATACAAACTCTATTACAAACAGACCACAGAGGAGGATCTTACGCTGCTGGCAACCATAAATGACAGGGAAGTAAGAAAATATGTTCACTCACTTCCTGACTATGTTGCAGGCTGCTATGCCATCTCAACATTTGACCAGATCGGTAACGAGAGTCCCCTGTCAACGATGGTTTGTGTTGACTCATGCAACTTCTATGAGATACCGAACGTCTTCACACCCAACGGTGACGATTTCAATGACTGGCTGCTGGCGAAGACCTCCGCACTGGTTGAGAAGGTTGAATTCAGGCTCTTCAACAGAGCCGGAGTGCTGGTATTCAGTACCCAGGAGCCCAGACTGAACTGGGACGGAACATATAAGGGCAGGGTGGTGCCGACAGGTGTTTACTACTATGATTGCGAGGTGTTCGAGAGAAGGATCAGCGGACTGGAACAGTTCCACCTGAGCGGTTTTATCCATGTCTTTGCCGAAAAGGATGCAGGGCCCGGTATTATTGAAGGTAAAAAATGAAAACAATGAAAAAGATACTGTTCAGCCTGGCTGTTCTGCTGGCCTCACAGATTATGTCAGGCCAGACGGGTTACGAGACCCTCCTCAGGGCAATCACCCTTGCCGGCAGGGGAGAAGCAGGAGAGGCTGCAGCACTTCTCGCAGGAACGGATGAACTAAATGGCGACGCCAACCTCCTTTCAGTCAGGGGTGACATCTACCTCAGGGCATCCATGATCAGGGAGGCAAGAGCCGATTTCATGAGGGCGGAGAACCTTAGCCAGGGATCAGGGCTCTATGGCCTTGCCAGGTGTGCTGCAGCCGGTGGCGATGCAAAGACTGCTGTCTCATTGCTGGAAGCCCACCTTAAGTCTGCCCTGAGGAAGCCCGAGCCGGAGATCATGCTTGATCCCTCATTCAGGTCTGTCTCTTCCTCACCTGAGTGGAGAGCGCTCTGGAAGAAGGACTGGTACAGGGGTGATGAGAGGAAAAGCTGGGAGATAGACTATTACCTTAAATCAGGACGCAATGACATGGCAGCGGGGGCATACGCCGAGCTGGCATCACTCTATCCTGAAAAACCGGTTACCGAATACTGTCACGCCTGCATCCTCATGAGCAACGGCAAGTACCGTGAGGCAGCGGATATCCTTGAAACCATCACCGGGAACAGTGATGCTCCGGCAGGATGGCTCTATACCCTTGCTGAAGCCCGCGAAGGGGAGGGAAGCGCCTACGCTGCGGCAGCCATATATGACAGGATGATCAGCGCCCATGTTGCTGACCCTGCATTGCTGCTCAAAAGGGCACGCATGCTGATCAGGTCCGGAGACAGGGAGGCTGCGAAGAAGGAGATGCAGAGGTATATTTCCATTGATCCTGACAATACCGAGGCGCTCGGGCTGATCGGAAAAACATATGCGGAAGAGGGGGCAATATACGAAGCGCTGCCCTACCTGAATGACAATGTCGACAAGCATCCCGGCGAGGCCTCTTCCTTCAGGCTGCGGGGTGACGCGTGGCTCGCAGCGCGTACCTGGGACAGGGCTGCCGAGGATTATACAATGAGCCTTGACCTGGATCCGGAGAACGGCAATGTGAACCTTAACCTCGGGATTGCACTCATAAACAGCGGCAGAAGTGATGATGCCTGCTATTACCTCCGCAAGGCAAGGAGTCTGGGAGTGAAGGAGGCAACTGATTACCTCGCCAGGTACTGTATCAGGTAAAAAAAAGGCGCCATTGCAGCGCCTATCTTGAATTCTTCAGTATCCTGTCATAAAGATCTTTGGGCTTGAACGGCTTCAGCACGTAGTCATTGATAGCCAGGTTCTCAATCTTGTCATGAGCCTCTGACATCACTGCAGCGGTGAGAGCCACAATCGGTATCTGGCTTATCTTCCTGTCAGTCGAACTTCTTATGATCCTCGTAGCCTCAATGCCGTCCATGACAGGCATGTGAAGGTCCATGAGTATGAGGTCGAAGTCCTGCTTTCTGATCTCCTCCAGCGCCAGTGCCCCGTTTTCGACGTGAGTGACCTTAACACCCCAGCTTTCAAGGAATTTATTGGCAACGAAGAAGTTGATCTTGTTGTCTTCCGCAACGAGAATCTTCTTCCCGACAAGAGCCTTCATGCTGTCCGATGCGGTTCCGCGCTCTGCCGTTCTGGGCTCTGCAGCCGGCATGCTGTACTCAATGGAGAACGTGAAAACCGAACCATTGTCAGGCTCGCTTGTCACGCCGATGGTGCCTCCCTGGAGATCAACCAGCCTCTTGCAGATTGCCAGGCCCAGTCCCGTCCCGCCATACTTGCGGGTGGTGTCAGACGATGCCTGTGCATAGCTCTCAAAGATCTCCTCCTGCTTCTCGCGGGCTATCCCGATGCCCGTATCAGCTACCGAGAACTCTATTACCGCCCTGCCCTCCTGGCGGTCTTTTACAGAAGCCTTCAACGTCACTCCTCCCTGCGATGTGAATTTCATTGCGTTTGAAAGCAGGTTGGAAAGTATCTGGTTAAGTCTGATGGGGTCACCGATTAGGGTCACCGGCAGATCAGGACTCTTCTCCAGGGTGAAGTAAATACCCTTCTCGAGGGCCCTGTGGCTGTATGACCGCTTTATGTCTTCAAGCATGCTTGTCAGGTCAAACTCGGTCTTTTCAAAGACGATCTTGCCTGCCTCCATCTTGTTGTAATCAAGGATGTCATTTACAAGGGAAAGGAGGTGGTTGGCAGAGAAGCGCAGCGTATTTATGTAGTCCATCTGGTCTTCACGCGGATCACTCTGCCACAGCAGGTTGGTAATGCCGATCACTTCATTCAGCGGAGTGCGTATCTCATGGCTCATGGTAGACATGAACTGCTGCTTGGAGAAAGCAGCTTCCTCGGCCCTCTTGCGGGCAGTGATGAGATTGTCAAGCATCCTGCGACGCTGTAATGTAAGCACTATCTGGTTGGCGATGAACTCAAACACCTGCAGGTCTTCATTGGTGAAGGCATCAATCTTCTTGTAGTCCTGCAGGCAGATGGCTCCTATCACTTCGTCATCCATCCTGAGGGGCACACCCATCCAGATTTTGCAAGGTGATCCGACCAGGCTGATGGCGCCGGTCTTCTCAATCATGAGAATGTCATTCTCATCGAGCAGCACAGCCTTATTGTTCCTTATAACCCATCCGGTGAGGGTGTTCCTTGCAGCCGTCTCCTGGAAATGGTCACGCTCGTCTGCGAAGAAGGGGAAAGTGAGAGTATCCTTTTCCCTGTTGTAAAGCGCTATGAAAAAGTTGTTGACGTTCCAGAGCTTGCCGATCTCCTTTACTATGGTAGGATAGATGTCAAAGATGTCAGAGTCCTGCAGCGCAACAGTAGAGATATTATACTGGATCTCCTGCATCAGTCTGCTCTTTATCTCCCTCGAGATATCACGGTAGATGCCCAGGAAGGCTATGGTCATGTCGTTTGAAATGACCGACGAGGCAATCAGTGAAACATTTATCCTGTTTCCCTGCTTGTCCTTCCTTATCGTTTCAAGGTAGCCCGTTCCGCTGGAAAGGGCCGTCTCATCAATCTTTACCGCTTCATCCCGAAGCTCCTCCGGGACAACGAGGTCATCAATCATCCTGTTCATCGCCTCATCGGCATCATAGCCGAAGAGATGGGTAAAACCCTGGTTGATCCGGATGATACGCCCGTCGAAGTCGGTCAGCACAATGGCTTCGGGAGCAGCGTCAATCAGGTGCTCCAGGAGAGCCTTCTCGTTCGAGAGTTTCTGTTCATATTCCTTGTGCTTGCTTACATCGGTCAGGACGCACCTGTAACCGGTCACCCTGTTCCTGATGATGATCGGACCGGCGTGAAAAAGTACCGATACGTTCCTTTTCCGCTTGTTTACCAGGATATACTCATCAAAGGTGATCTGGCCGGGGCCGGTCAGGCCGGAGAGCTCCCTCATCAGCCTGTCAAGATCGTCGGGCATGAAGAGCGACGACAGTGTGACACCGCTGGCAAGGTCGTTGTTGTCAAACCCCAGTGTCATCATTCCCTGGGTGTTCATGAAAGTGACGTGTCCCCCGGTGTCAATCTCCATTATCATCTCAGGGAGCAATTCGGCGAAGGTCTCGAAAACGATTCCCTGCTTAAGGATTTCGCTCTCCCTTTCCTTCTGTGCTTTACCGGCCTCCCAGGTAATAAGTATGTCTCCTGAAGAAAGCAATAATCCGATATAATATCCTGAGTCGTCACTGCCGTCCGGGGAGACGGGTATCTTGTACGGACGATGGCTTGATTCCAGGTTCTCGAGGAGCGAGAGGAATGTTTCGTTCCTGGCAAACGGTGTTTCACCGATCTCCTTGCCAAGGACATCCTTGCGGTCAATCTGCTCCACATCCTCAGCCCTGTAGTTGAAGTCGATGATGAAATGTTTGTTTTCACCCTCCCGCCTGAGGATGATGGCATAGCTGCTCATGGAATCGAAAATCTCCCTCAGGATCTTCTCCGACTCAGCCCGGGCAAAGCCTCCGTTCAGCGCACTGATGTCATTATAGTATGTGATGAGGAATATCTCATCGCCCAGGAAAACGGTGCGGGCACTGAAGAGAAAAGTTCTCTCATCACCTGAACGCATCCTGAGTTTGATCTCGAGGTCACTCACCTTCTTCAGCCTCGAGAGAAGCCTCATGTACTTGCGGCTCTGAATGAGATCGACATATAGCTGGATGTCATCGGAGGTTTTGCCGATGATCTCCTCCTTACTGTAACCGGTGGTGTCAAGAAAAGCCTGGTTAACCTCTATGTACTTCTGGGTCTCGAGGTTACTCAGGGTGATCAGCTGGTTCGTACTGTTGAAAGCCAGCTCGGGGATTTCTGCAAGATGTCTGAGAGAGGTCAGGTACTCCGCGGAGTGTTCCGGTTCATTGACTGACTCTTTTCTCTTTTCCATCTGGATGTCTGGTGTATACATTAAAAGGGGAATAGCTGTCCGGCTGAACAAATTTACTCATATATGCATGAATTATAACGGACTTTCCCGCCAACTTATTTTCCCGAATGAGATGCGTACCATGCGCACCACTGTTTTAGTCCGCATTCCTGGCATCCGGGCTTTCGTGCAGTGCAGGTATAACGGCCGTGGAGAAGCAGCCAGTGATGTGCCTTTGGCCTTGATTCTTCAGGTATCTCACGCGTCAGCCTGAGTTCGACATCAAGCGGATTCCTTGCCCCGGGAGTAAGCCCCAGGCGACGGGCAACCCTGAAGACGTGCGTGTCAACGGCAATGACCGGACTGTTCCATACCACCGAGGCTATGACATTCGCGGTCTTCCTGCCAACCCCGGGCAACATGGTCAGTTCCTCACGCGTTGAGGGAACCTTGCCATCAAACCGGCTAACGATCATCTCAGCCATCCCCCGGAGATGCTTCGCCTTGTTATTCGGGTAGGAACAGCTCCTGATCAGTCCGAATATCTCTTCCTGTGTTGCCCTGGCCATTGAAGACGCATCCGGGTAGCGCGCAAATAGAGCGGGAGTGATCATGTTCACCCTCCTGTCAGTGCACTGGGCCGAGAGAATCACAGCCACAATCAGCTGAAAAGGATCACTGTACTCCAGCTCCGTCTCCGGCAGAGGCATGTTCGCCTCAAACCATTCCATGATCCCTCTGTATCTCTCTGCTATCCTCACTCTTCTCTTCTGTTTCAGGGGTTGAATGTACTGTTTTTTTATTTTTTTGCCGAAAAAGTACCACTATCTGAATAAAATCATGTTAAAAACCGGTTCTGTTTTTTATTTTGTGCCGGAATGAACCGGATCAGAATAAACAGCCCCGGGGGGGAATCCCTTATTATACTTGGGGGAACAGTGGATGATGTTGTCACTCTGCTCCCGCAGAGGGGACTCTTCATTATAACCGACCGAAATGTGCAAAAGTTGTACGGGAAAAAGTTCCCACCCGGAGAGGTTATTGCAATTGAACCGGGGGAGAAGAGCAAAACACTGCGGATGGTGGAAGAAATCTGCAGTAAGATGCTTGAGGCAGGCGCCGACCGTTCATCATTCATCCTCGGATTTGGCGGTGGGGTGGTATGTGATATTGCAGGCATGGTGGCCTCGGTTTATATGAGAGGGGTGAGGCACGCATTCGTTTCCACCACCCTGCTTTCGCAGGTGGATGCAAGTATCGGAGGGAAGACGGGCGTGAACCTGGGAGAATACAAGAATACCATCGGTACCTTCCGCCAGCCGGAGTTCGTTCTGTGTGACCATGCAATGCTGACCACACTGCCTGAGGCAGAGGTGAGGTCAGGAATGGGAGAACTGTTCAAGCATGCAGTCATTCGTGACAGGAACCTCTTCTTTGACATCTCGGCTTCGGCCGGACACATCATTGCAGCAGACACGGCTGTAACAGGTGACCTGATCCTCAGGGCTGTCAGGGTAAAAGCCGGAGTGGTAAGACATGATCCGCTTGAGAAAGGGCAGAGGAGAATACTCAATTTCGGGCATACCTTCGGCCATGTCATTGAGACGCATTCCGGGATTCCTCACGGAGTAGCTGTAGCAAAGGGAATGGCCATTGCTGCGGAATTGTCAGTATGGAAGGGAGAAATGGCTCATTCTGAACTCAGACTCCTGCAGACGGCCCTTGAAAAGGCCGGCCTTATGACCTGCCATAAACTGCCGCCAGACGTGGTCAGCATGATCTCCAGGGACAAGAAAAGTGAGTCAGGCCGGGTGAACTTCGTTTTGCTGAAATCAGTCGGAAGAACGGTCATCAGAAAGATTTCAACTACCGAACTGCAGGCATTTGTCAACTATTATAACGAAAAGGAAAGTCAAAGTCAGTAATTATAACTTGAAAAATGAACACGATCGGAACAATATTCAGGGTATCACTGTTCGGGGAATCTCACGGACCGGCAGTAGGAGTGGTGATTGACGGCTGCCCTGCAGGTCTGCCCTTCTGGCGAGAGGAACTCATGGCAGACCTTTCCCGGAGGAAGGGATTGCTGCCGGGAACAACCACCCGCAGGGAGACGGATGAACCGGAGGTGATAAGCGGTATTTTCAATGACTGTACAACAGGCGCCCCTCTGGTGATCTGCACCCGCAACAACGACTTCCGTCCCGGCGACTATGAACAGTTCACCAGCATACCGCGGCCTGGTCATGCTGACTTTACAGCCGGATTCAAGTATAAAGGTTTCAGCGACATGCGCGGAGGAGGACATTTCTCGGGCCGCCTTACATGGGGCATCGTCGCTGCCGGTTACTTTGCCCGCAAGATTCTGTCGCCTGCAATAATATCAGCCACCCTGGTGGAAGCAGGAGGGGAGAAGGATATCACGTCGGCCATTGCAAGGGCAATGGAAACCAATGACACCGTCGGAGGAGTGGTGGAGTGCGTGGTGAAAAATGTTCCGAAAGGCATCGGGGAACCCTCGTTCATGTCAGTGGAGGCAGCCCTGGGAATGATTGCCTTCGGGATTCCGGCAGTGAACGGGGTGGAGTTTGGGGCAGGATTCGCCTCGTCGAGAAGCTATGGTTCACTCCACAATGACCCGTTTATTGATGCAAGAGGCAAAACATCCACCAACAATGCCGGTGGCATCAACGGCGGAATTACCAACGGCAATGACCTTATCATCAGGGTCTCAGTCAAACCTGCTGCAAGTACAGGTGTCCCCCAGAAAACATTTGACACGGCAACCGGAGAAATGACCGACCTTGAGATAACCGGCAGGCATGATGCATGCATTGCGCGGCGCATCCCTGTTATCCTGGAATCAGCCGTGGCAATTGGCCTGGCTGACCTGCTGATGATTGACAGGGGAATAAACGGAATGAGAGACCGCTGAGTGAGCCTTGCCGGAAGCCAGGTGCGACTGTTCAAAGGGTAAGAACAATGATCTTCCCGGTCTCTTCACTGACCCTGAACCGGTCATCTATCCTGTAACCCATTACCCACATGACATCACTGCCTGACAGCAGCAGCAAAACCTGCTCCTTCTCTGTCACCGGCACTTTCAGATCTATCAGGAAATCACTGATTTTCTTCATCTGTTTCATCCCCAGTGGCATAAACCTGTCGCCCGGCTTCCATGGTCTCACCGTGACCGGGAAAGCCACCAGGTCAAGATCAAGGGATGCGGTCAGGTGAGTGGCGGGCAGTGCATCGTCAGAAGGCTCTGTGATTCTTAAGGCACTGAACAGACCCGATATTCGAATCTCGTCAATGGAATTGAATGTGTATTCTTCAGGAGCTTCGGATATCCGCGGTGAAATGATTATCCGTCCCCTGTCGTTCAGAAGCCGGTGGGTAGCCGTGTAAACAGACCTGCCTGTCCCTGACTGGAGAAGAGAGATGACCTCATCAGTCTGTTTCGGAAAGAGTCCGAACGGGCGGAAAAGCCCGAAGATGTGCGGTTCCAATGGATTCAAAGCCATGAGACTGCTGATTTCAACCCCGGCGGAGTCACCAGAGAAGGTGAATAGCTGTCCGCTGAGCTGCGAAAGATACGTATCCACCAGTGACGAGTCGGAGGAAAGGTGCTTCATGGTATCAGCCACTGCCGCCAGAATCCCGGGGTTGACCTTTTCCAACTCCGGGATAACCTTGTGTCTGATCCTGTTACGGATATACTTTACCTCGGCGTTTGACCTGTCCTCCCTGAAATCTATGCCCCTGGCGGAGGCATATGAAGCAATTTCCTCCCTGGTTGCAAAGAGCAGGGGTCTGATGATGTCTCCCGTGCGCGGGCTCATACCGGTCAGTCCGTGAAGGCCTGTTCCCCTCGACAGGTTGATCAGGAAGGTTTCCACATTGTCATTCAGGTTATGCGCCACAGCCACGGAATCAAAGCCTTCGGAGCGGATGAGAGACCTGAACCAGTCGTACCGCAGTTCTCTTGCAGCCATCTGAACCGAGATCCTGTGAGTGCCGGCGTATGTCATAGTATCAAACCTCCTGCTGAAGAATGAAATGCTGCTTGTGCGGGCATATGCCGCGACGAACTCCTCATCACCGTCAGACTCATCTCCCCTGAGTGAAAAGTTGCAGTGGGCAATAGAGTACTCAATGCCGGCCTCTCTGAAAAGCCAGGCCATCACCATTGAGTCAATGCCGCCGCTTACGGCAATCAGGAGCCTGCTGCCCCTGGTGAAGAGCTTTTCCCTTTCGGAAAATTCCAGAAATCTGCTGAGCATAACCACCTGCTTTCTGCAAAGTTAAAAATCATCATGGTAAAAGTGTCGCGTTCCGCGAAAAAGCTCAGATGCGGCAGGTCCGCGGAATCACCGGAGGCTTACAGGTACGGGACCAGCCCCGGGGGACCAGGTTCAAAACCCGGAGGCCTGAGGCGCATGATACTGTTGGCAGTAACCAGGGAGCTCACTGACCACGGGGGAGAGTTGGGATACCACGCGATCCTTACCTGCAGGGTATTAAGCACAAGCTGGTCATTCCTGATCCTGACCCCGGCTCCGAGAGCGGCTACGGTATAATAGTCTGCTCCCATCTGCCGGCCCCTGGACAATAAACCCGCATCGGCAAAGGCAAAAACGGCAAACCGGAATCCAATCACCGGTTTATGGATGAACAGAACCGGTTCCACCGATACTGTGATCCGCGTGTTACCGCCCAGGGAGTCATTACGGAAACCCCTTATAAGACCATCATCCCTGAAATACAGGAATTCATCGGAATACCTGTTGAAACCCCTGGCGTAGTTCAGGTTTATGAAAGTACGGACCCTTGACTGCCCCACCCGGGCCAGTGGGGTGAAATACCTTATGCTTCCCTGAAACATACCCTGCTCCGTGTGCCCGTTATTGTAAAAAGCTGATATGCCGGCTCCGGCGTACAAATAACCGACCCCGGTAAAAAAATTGCCGTACGCAACCGTTCCTCCTGCATAGTTCCTCCACTTGAATTCATTCTTTTCACGGCCAAGGAACAGTTCTGCCATATAACCGTACGGGATATCCTCAGTACGACCGTAACTATATATCAATGATGTGTTTAGGAATCGCTGGGAGGAGACTGCAAGGCTCCCGGTGACTGACTGGTAGTTCTGAAAGCGATAATATGAAAACTCATCAATGCTGGGTCTCCTGAATACATTGTTGTGCATGTACCTGCCCGCGACTATCAGCCTAGTCACAGTGTTCCTGTCGAGCATGAATGACCTTGCCGCCCGGTAATCCTGCCTGGTGAACCTCAAGGGAGCCGGCACGGTCATGGTGTCAATTTCATCATTGGTACGGGTGAATATTACGGAAGCTGACCATGCATACCTGGTTTCGGATGTTACAAAATCCCTGCTGAAGGTTCCTCCCATATGCGTGGTTCCCAGCCCGTCTGAAAACTGCATGTTCAGTCTGGAAAAGGTGCGGGCAATATTGTTGATTGAATACCGGAGCCCTATTCCGGGCGCGTCGTACTCGTTATAGTCATATGGAGCACTGATCTCGAGTTCATGGCCCAGTCCGACAAAATTCCTCGTGAAGACGCCCACCCTGCCGCTCCTGATGTCATCGATGCGCAGATTGGCGCCCACCGGGTATTTCTCACGCACAACAACGGCAATGTCAGCGTAATTGCTGTCTGCCGGCACTACCGTGATCCGGGAATCATCAATAAAAGGCAGCTCTCTGAGAAGTCGCTCATTGTCAGACAGCTTCAGTGATGAAATTGTGTCGCCCGTCTTGAATACGAGGTTCCGGATCAGCACAAACCTCCTGGTCTTGGTATAGGTGGAGTTCATAAGCCTCTCCGCTCGTGAAGGAGTCTTCCCCTCAGGATTGTCTATATTCTGTCCGAATGCGTCGAGCCTGATTATCTCTATGTTGCGGATCTTCCTTCCCTCATACGCTTCATAGGCCGTGGTGCTGGCCAGTTTTTCCCTCGCCTGCCCGGGAGGAGCCGGCGTGACAATGATCATGTCATAAAGGAGACTCGTCAGCCTGCGTTTTTCAGCCCTTACCTTAAGGGAGTCATAGAAAGCCCTTGACAGAGTGTCGGGAGCACTGGTGCCCTGAGCAGCTACGGGGAGCCCGTGCAGGATAATAAACAGCGTCAGAAAGGGGAAAAATAAAGTTTTGAATGTCCTATTTGTGAATGGATTCACTTTGGCTTTGAATTGTCATCCAGAATATCATCAGAGTTAAACTGGAACCCGAGTCTTTTTCCGGTAATCAGCCGTGAATGCTGTATCTTTGATTCTGCCTGGCCTACTGAAGCAATTTTCACCGTGTCATACGGAGGAACCAGAAGGTCAAATTCAAGTGAGTAATTGATGGCCGTATAAACAATCTTCTTCAGCGATTCCTGACTGAAGGGTTCGTTGCCGTAATTGGTGAACAGCATCCCCATCTGCCTCTTGCCTTCTACAAAATACTGGTTCTCATGATTGATAAAGATCCGGGCAATAAGGTACCCAAGGTCATCAAGCCTCGAATACTTGAATGAATCTGCAAGGAAGTTGTATATGTTTATTATGCCGCTGTACGCATTGAACTTGTTCTTCTGTATGTATGCCGTCTTCCAGGCGGGATGTTCGCGGTCAAACTGGAAAATGTTCGAGTGCATGCTGAACAAAAGAAGATCGGCCGCTACCTTGAGCTGAGCATCAAAGGTGCTCCTGTCAGTGTACTCCATGCGTATCCTCTGGTCAACTCCACCCAGGTTGCCGTTCACATCCCGGGCAAGATTCTTCAGTATATCCTTCACCATCATGAAGGCTACTGCGGTATTGTCAAATACCTTCTGCTTGAGTACAGATTTTCCCTTCAGAGTGTCTACAATCAGAATCTTGCTTTGTGTAATCTCATCCGCCATAACTGTTCAATTGCTGAATTGTCTAAAATTACAGATTTATTTCAAACAAAAACAACCGGTATCCATTAAAACATAAGTTACCTCATGGAGTAAATCCGTGGGTGACCTATGCCTGTCTGACGCAATAATCTGTTTAGTAGGCTCTTGCGAACAATACTCTCTGGTTTGAAGGATTGCCGGAAAGGATACATTTGCCCTTTTCTTCCCTGCTGTCAAGGGGTATCGCCCTGATGGTGGCCTTGGTGAGGTCCTTTATTTTTTCTTCAGTCTCCGGTGTGCCGTCCCAGTGTGCAAGAACGAAGCCGCCCCTGTTTTCGATGATGTCCGTGAACTCCTCCCAGGTATCAGCCGTGAAGGTGTTGTTTTCCCTGAATTCAACAGCTTTCCTGAAAATGTTCTGCTGTATGTCTTCCATGAGACCGATGACATGTGCCACGACGTTTTCGCGCCTGATGGTCTCCTTGGTCAGGGTGTCACGGCGGGCTACCTCCACGGTGCCCTCTTCCGCATCGCGGGGACCTATCGCCAGCCTCACCGGAACTCCTTTAAGCTCGTATTCAGCAAATTTGAATCCGGGCTTCTGGGTGTCACGGTTGTCATACTTGACAGTGAGCCCTGCCTTTTCAAGCTGTTGCCTGATATCAACGGCGATATCGGAGATTTTGTCAAGCTGATCGTTGCCTTTGTAAATTGGGACTATCACAACCTGGATAGGAGCCAGCTTCGGCGGGAGCACCAGTCCGTTATTGTCGGCGTGAGCCATTATCAGTGCGCCGATCAGGCGGGTGGTGACTCCCCATGAGGTTGCCCAGACATAATCGAGCTTGCCCTCCTGGTTTGTAAACTGCACATCAAATGCCTTTGCGAAATTTTGCCCGAGGAAGTGGCTTGTTCCGCCCTGCAGCGCTTTGCCGTCCTGCATGAGCATTTCGATTGTATAGGTATCAATGGCACCGGCAAACTTCTCGCTCTCAGTCTTTACCCCCTTGATTACAGGCACTCCCATGTAATTCTCAACGAAGTCAGTATAGAGATTCAGTATCCTTACAGCCTCCTCTTCGGCTTCCTGCCTTGTGGCGTGAGCCGTATGACCCTCCTGCCACAGGAATTCGGTGGTACGGAGGAAAAGCCTCGTCCGCATCTCCCACCTTACCACATTGGCCCACTGATTGATAAGCAGCGGCAGGTCACGGTATGACTGGATCCAGTCCTTGTATGTGTTCCAGATAATTGTTTCCGATGTTGGTCTCACGATGAGTTCCTCCTCCAGACGGGCATCAGGGTCAACAACAATGCCTTTGCCGTCCGGAGAGTTCTTGAGCCTGTAATGGGTTACAACGGCACACTCCTTGGCAAATCCCTCCACATGGGCAGCCTCGCGGCTGAAGAATGATTTGGGAATGAAGAGCGGGAAATATGCATTGACATGACCTGTGGCCTTGAACATCCGGTCAAGTTCCGACTGTATTTTTTCCCATATCGCGTATCCGTAAGGCTTGATGACCATGCAACCACGCACGGCCGAGTTCTCAGCCATGTCAGCCTTTATCACCAGGTCATTGTACCACTGTGAATAATTCTCCTCCCTGTTAGTAAGAAATTTGGCCATTCCTCAGTTATAATTTTGTATTATTGTTAATTCTCAAAAATGATGGCGTAAAAATAGACAAATCTTGTGAACCGGAAAGTGAGCCTGATTATGATGCTGAGTTTTTACTTATTTCGGTGCATTATAAATAACTGGCCTGCTGAGTGAAATTGGTACGGAATTTGTATAATTTTGGATAGATAACCAGAAGGAGATTGAAATGAAAAGGTTTTGGTACATAATCCCGGCAATACTTGTGATAACAAGCGCGTGTTCATCACTCCGCTTCACAGGAGCCAACAACGATGACCTGTATTACAGGCCGTCTGAGAATCCGGTGGCTGTGGCTGGTCCCACGGTCCAGGACAGGAATGCCGGACAGTCCTATTATGACAATATCTATGCAGGAGATACACTCATCGCTGACGAATTCGTTCCGGATGATGAGTATTCGGCATACGCTGCAGCCGGCGAACCGACAATAGTAAATAACTATTACGGTGGTGCGGCCGACAGGATATACCTCTTCAATGATGATTACTTCTATCCTTACTGGAGAGATCCGTTCTACTACTCACCGTTCTCGATGAGACTCGGCTTCGGCTATGGGTACTGGGGATCTTACGGATCACCCTATTCCTGGGGTTATGATCCCTTCTACTATGATTATTACTCTCCCTATTCATACTACAGCCCGTACTACTCATGGGGTTACAGCCCGTATTCCTATTATAATTATTACGGTGGCTATTACGGTTACGGATACCCCGGTTACTATCCCTGGTACTCCGGCTACGGATACCCCTCACATTACAATGATGGCGGATATGTGGAAAATATCGCCCGCAGAGGCGGATACAGCTCCATGTCAAGAGGATCATACTCCAACACTGATATCAGGACCAAGTCAGGCTATGCACCTTCAGGTGACATGAACAGCAGAAGGGATGTGTCAGGCACCGCATTGCCGGCCGGGACAGGCAACACTCCCGCCGGTTCAAGGAGGACAGCCACTGAATCCTCCCCCAACAGGGAAGCCGCTGCTGCCGGAACAACAACCGGTACCCGCAGAACCCAGGATGGAACTGTCAGCAATTCCAATCAGGGCGCTGCAACCGTCTCAAGACCTGAATATACAAGACGCGAATCGGATAACACCACCGTCCAGAACCAGACTCAGACACGTACACAGTCTCCTGTGAGGACTGAAACCACCACTCAGACCCGGACACAGCAGCAGACACCGGTCAGGACACAGACACAGACACAGACTGTAAACAGGCCCCAGTACCAGCCTGCTGAGAGAAGCTATACCCCGAGCTACAACAACCCGAGGGTAAGCTCAAGACCGTCATACAACACTACCCGCAGCAACAGCGGTACCACAACCCAGAGCAGCGGAACGGTATACAACAGAACCAGTACCCCGCGAAGCAGCAGCACTACCCCGGCATACACACCCTCAAGGTCGTCATCATCACCGGTGCAGTACTCTGCTCCTTCACGCAGCAGCAGCAGTTCCTCATACTCTTCGGGAAGCAGAAGCAGCGGGTCATCGTACTCTTCGGGAAGCAGAAGCTACAGTTCGGGAAGCTCCAGTTCATCAGGCGGAAGCTATAGCTCCGGAAGCTCATCATCCTCATCATCCTCATCATCCTCTTCCTCCTCTTCATCAGGTGGCAGGAGCAGCTCAGGCGGCAGAAGGTAAAAATACAGGTCAATAAATGCTGATAAATGTTCCGCAGTCTGCAGGAGCAACAGGAAGTGTATAGTTTAAAATTCAAGAAAATGAAAAGAGAAATATTTCTGATTGCCGCATCAATTCTGATGCTTCCTGCCTGGCTGGCCGGACAGAACATGGATGATGCACTGAGGTACTCAAGGCTATTCTACCAGGGAACCGCAAGGTTCAACGGTATGAGCGGCGCTTTTACCGCACTCGGAGGCGACGTGTCGGCGATTGGACTCAACCCCGCAGCGGCAGGCGTCTTCCGCTCAACAGAAGTATCAATCACTCCCGCTGTCTTCTTCCGCGACCTGAACACTGACTGGAACGGATACGGCTCTGACGACAGCTACTCCGGACTGACTCTCGGCCAGGCCGGATTGGTTTCATCATTCCGTACAGGCAGCGGAAAAGGACTCACAAACCTGAACCTTGCCTATACCTTCAACAGAACCAATAATTACTACAGGAATGCAGTCATTGACGGCATCAGCAACAACAGTTCCATGGCTGACTTCTGGGCCCTGCAGGCCACCGGCTACAGAACCGGCGAACTCGGCGGTACGGCATTTATGGCATATGATACATACCTTATTGATACCCTTCCGAATTATCTCGATGAATACGCATCAATCTTCTCTTATTACGGGGAAACTTATCCCGAATATGGACAGAAACTGAAGAGAGTCATTGATAACTCGGGATACAGCAATGAGCATACCATTGCCCTTGGCGCCAGCCTTGGCGACAAGGTTTATCTGGGAGCCGGATTCGGTATCACCAATGTCTCATATACCGGTCATTACAGCCATCTGGAGTCAGATGATGCACAGAATACCTTCGACTTTGTGAATTTCACCTATACCGATCATTTCAAGGCTACGGGTTCAGGCTGGAACTTCAAGCTGGGAGCAATTGTAAGACCTTTCGAATCACTCCGCATCGGTGTAGGTTTCACCACACCTACCATCTACACTATCGATGAGGTTTTTTATAACAGTCTGTCAGTCAAGCTTGACAATGACACACCGGCCGATCCTTCTGACGATGCCAACCCGGTTGTCAACAATGAAGATATGACATACCGTTACCGTGTGACAACCCCTTATCACCTGAATGCAGGTATCGCGTACCAGATAGGTAACTTCGGACTGATCAGCGCTGATTATGAGTTCATCGATTATGCCACCGCCCGGCTTAGCAAGGGGGCTGACGGCTATAACTTCGAGACCGAAAACGAAGACCTGGCTGCCGAGGTGGGTGCTACAGGCAACCTCAGGCTTGGCGCCGAGGCACGCCTCGGACCCCTCTACCTGAGGGGCGGATACAGCCATCACGGTTCAGCATTCACTGAAGGAACACTGAATGAGGATGCTTCATCAAACGGATACAGCGCAGGGTTGGGATACAGGCAGGATAATTTCTACATCGACGTGGCAATGGTGTGGCTCAACAGCTATGAATCATACATGATGTACCCCGATGATTCAAGGGCAGTCCCGGAATACACCAGTGATCCGGTTAATCTGAATATAAAGGATAAGTACCTGTCAGTCACTCTGGGACTGAAGTTCTAAAGTTGTTAACAGTTGTCTGCTCCCAGGGACCTCAGCAACAACGCTCGGGTCCCTGGGCCGTTATTAAGCAGCATGTCTATTATGCTCAGCCCCGGAACGAAACCTTGTTTCTCTCCGAAGACCTGCGTATAGGGCAGATCCCTGTACCCGGGTATCTCTGACGGCTTTTTGGGAGTGATCCGGTACCTGTAGTCATTTTCCCGTGTGCCCTCAGGCTCATAGCGGTCAGTGTAACCGACCGGCACATCAATGCCCGTGGCCCGGCATACCGCCTCAAGTGCCTCACTGTTAAGATCAAGCAGAAATGGGTGTGTCTTTGACAACACCGCTGATATGAGATCAAAGTAAAACTCAAAGAATGGAGCGGCCGCATAGCCGGAAACAATTCCCCTGAGATGCAGTTCCTTCCATCGTCTGCTGTTGTCTATCCTCAGATCCCTTATCGCTGTCTTATGGAATGATCCCCTGAGTACCGGAACAACCAGGGGCAGCGGACCGTTTGCACTCATGACAAGGCACCTGTTACGCCAGGTCTGCTTGTGATAGTTTTCCTCCCGTTCAATCAGCACACCCATGCTGCAGGCAATCAGACTCATATACCCGGCAGGAGGGAAGTATGCGGTTGAAAGGAGGAGCTCATCAGCCATGGCAATCAGAGCCTGTTGATCCGGCTGGCCGCAAAGCCTGCCCCGAAACCGTTGTCTATATTCACCACAGTAACGCCGGCTGCACAGCTTGTCATCATTGCCAGCAGCGCAGAGATACCTTCAAAGGAGGCACCGTAACCCACACTGGTGGGTACGGCTATCACCGGCATGTTTACCAGTCCGCCAACCACGCTCGCAAGTGCTCCCTCCATGCCCGCAATCACCACAGATACCCTGCAGTTCCTTATCTCAGGAAGCTTGTCAACCAGCCTGTGTATCCCGGCCACACCGGCATCATAGATCCTTACCACCTCGTTTCCGAGCAGCTCGGCAGTGACGGCAGCTTCCTCGGCAACAGGGATGTCGGAGGTACCGGCAGTAATGATTGCTATTTTCGATACAGGGGGAACTATCTCCTTTCTCCTTATGCTGATTATCCGTGCAGTCTCATAATAGACTGCTTCGGGAAAAAAGGGACTGATATAGTTGAACATCTCCTTTACGGCCCTGGTACCTATTATATTATTGTCGTGTCCCTCCATGGCCTTGAAAATGGCCCTGACCTGCTCCGGGGTTTTGCCGGCACAGTATACTATTTCAGGGTACCCTGTCCTCAGCTCCCGGTGATGGTCAATGCGTGCAAATCCCAGGTCTGTATAGGGAAAGTCACGAAGCTTCTCCATCGCCTCTTCAACACTCACCTTCCCGGTCCTGATTTCCTTCAGTATCTTTTCAAGCTCTGATGAATTCATTCTTTCGTCGTTTTGTTCATGCTTCCGCTCCGGTACCCTTCAGCGTCAATTGTTATATACCTGTAACCAAGCTTTTTCAGTGCAGCAGCAATTGCCATTCTTGTTTCAGACAGGGCAATCAGTTCAAACTGCTCTCTCATCAGCTCAAGCCTGACCAGTTCACCGTGCACCCTGAGCCGGGCGCCTGAGAATCCTGCTTCCTTCAGTATCCTTTCAGCCTCCCCGGCCTTCCTGAGATCGGCGGGTTTAATCTCCGTGTCATGGGGAAAGCGGGTCAGCAGGCAGGTGTTCGAGGGTCTGTCAGCTACCTCGAGGCCGGCCACCCTGGCCAGCGCCCTTATCTCATCCTTTGTCAGACGGGCTTCGGCAAGCGGACTTCTTATACCCTCTTCCGCGAGAGCCCTCAGTCCCGGACGGTAATCAAGCAGGTCATCTGCGTTGGTGCCGTCAAAGATAAATGCATATCCCTCTTCCTTCGCCACAGAGGAGATCGCTTTCATAACCTCCTTCTTGCACAGATAACACCGGTCGGGAGGATTTAACGCAACAGAAGGCGGAATGTCAAACCCGGCCTGCCGGTGGGCAATGCCCTTCTCCGAGCAGAAGCGGGAAGCCTCATCAACCTCCGATGAGAACATATACGGGGTGCTTACCGTCACTGCCATCATGCGGAGTCCGGGCACCTCTGCAGCAACACTGGCAAGGAATGTGCTGTCAGTGCCTCCTGACAGGGCTATTACTGCCGAACCTGATTCGGAAAGGATCGACTTCAGTCTGTCAAGTTTCAGTGCAACGGTCATGATTCTTCCCTGGTTAGCGAGGTTATTTCCCGGATCACGTTTTTCATCGGTATTCCCATCGTGGCTGCAATGGCTGCACACCTGTCCGCTTCCGGCTTGACCGAGACCAGCCTGCCGTTGAAGTATGACTTCTTGACCGTTACCTTTCCAAACCTTGTTTCAACCTCTTCAAATTCGCGGTGAAGCGTCTCCTTGGAGAAGGACAGGACCCTCAGCCCGATTGTGGTTGACTCGGTGAACAGTATCTCCCTGACAGCATTGAGCTGATCCTCCTCACATATGACGCTCAGGGTGAAGGCAGGCCGCCCCTTTTTCATTATCACCGGTGTGAACCATACGTCTCCTGCGCCTGCGGCGAAAAGCCTGCCGGAAATATATTCCGACATCTCAGGATTCATGTCATCCATATTGCATTCAACAAGTCTTGCCGAATGCCCTTTCTCAGCTTCACCGGCTGTCTCCGCCAGACTAACCCTGAGTATGTTGGGCCTTGAAGGATTGTTCTTCTGACCAATGCCGTAACCGCTCTTCCTGATGACCATCCTCATTGAGGGCGGCAATGGTTCTGCAATGGCGGCAATAATTGCAGCCCCGGTTGGGGTGGTGGCTTCAAAATCCACTCCGCCGATATGAACCGGGAATCCGCTGATGATCCGTGCTGTTGCAGGTGCAGGGACAGGCAGCAGTCCGTGCTGGCACCTTACCATGCCGCTCCCGAGCTCAATCTCCGAAACATAAACCCTGTCTGCTCCGAGCTCATTGAGGCAAATGGCTGCACCCACTATGTCAACAATGGAGTCAATTGCACCCACCTCATGAAAATGAATCTCATGCAAGGGCTTGTCATGGACAGCTGCTTCAGCTTCGGCTATATGCCTGAATATCTTCATCGCCAGATCACTGACCGGAGCCGGCAGACCGCTCCCCTTAATTATCTTTTCTATGTCGGCAAGGTTCCTGTGCTCATGCTGATGGTCATAGCGATGCTCATGATTGTGCTGATGATCGTGCTTATGATTGTGACCATGATTGAACTCATGGTCATGGTGATGGTCATGATCATGAGCATTTCCGTACGTGTGCTCATGATCATTATGATCTGTGATGACGGTAACTTTAGTGCCGGTGATGCCATGTCTCTGGTCCCGACTGATATCCAGCTTCCAGCCACCCGTATTAAGTTTCTGCAGACCGTCGGTCAGGATTTCGCTGCTTACACCCAGGTCAAGCAGCGCACCCAGGTTCATGTCTCCGCTGATGCCTGAAAAGCAGTCATAATACAGTATCTTCATTTTTTTTAGTTTTTTTAACATCACCTGCCGGCAGCGCATAATCGCTTAAGACCGTATTCTCAGGCTGCTAATATAAGAATACGGAGCCGATATATTAAAAAAAATGTTTACTTTGCATCCTCTCATTTTTGGGGTAATATCAAACAGAAGGGAATGAAAAGGAGAAATTTCTTACGAAGTTCACTTGGTGCCGGCCTGGCGGCAGGAGCCTTTATGAGTTTTGGCGGTTATGAGAAGGCATTTGCAGGGAAGCGTCTTCCCTCAGGTGCTGACTATGACCTTATTGCAGTCATGGGCGGAGAACCGGCTGCAATGTTTGACATGGGCATACAGGCACTGGGCGGCATGGGTACTTTTGTTAAGAAAGGACAGAAGGTGCTTGTGAAACCAAACATCGGCTGGGACGTGGTGCCTGAAAAAGGAGGGAACACCAACCCTGCTCTCGTAAAGAGAATTATTGAGCATTGTTACCGTGCAGGAGCGAAGGAGGTTTTTGTATTTGACAATACATGCGATAACTGGATCAAATGCTACAAGAACTCCGCCATTGAACAGGCCGTCAAGGATGCCGGCGCAAAGATGGTGCCGGGCAACTCGGAAAGCTATTACCAGGAGGTGACCATTCCCAACGGGAAGAAGCTGACGAAAGCTAAAGTTCACGAACTTGTTCTTTCGAGCGATGTCTTCATCAACGTCCCCATCCTTAAGCACCACAGCTCGGCTATGATGACCGGCGCCCTCAAGAACATGATGGGGGTGGTATGGGACCGTGGTTACTGGCACAGAAACCATCTCAACCAGTGCATTGCTGACTATGCTCTCTATTCGAAGAAGCCGAACCTCCATGTCATGGATGCCTATAACGTGATGATGCGTAACGGACCCCGTGGGGTGTCTGTGGCTGACCTCTCAAACATGAAGTCACTCATGCTCTCCACTGACTGGGTGGCCATAGACGCAGCGGGTGCAAAACTAATGGGAAAGGAACCTTCATCTGTAGAACATATAGCACTTGCAGCAGGAATGGGCATAGGAAAAATGGACCTTGCAACAATGAACATACACAGGATGAAAATGTAACCATTCATGAAATCCTCTGCCCTGAAACACATCCGTACAGTATTTGCTGTCCTCGTACTTCTTCTGTTTGTATTTCTGTTTGTCGACTTCAGGGGAGTCCTTGGTGATAAGGCCTTCGGCCCGATCCTTTATCTTCAGTTTGTGCCGTCATTCCTCAAGTTTGTCATTGCCGGCGTTGTCACCTCAACCGGGTTCATAATCGTCCTTATTCTGACCCTCCTTACCGGGAGGACTTACTGTTCATTTCTCTGCCCGCTGGGCATACTTCAGGACACGTTCAGCCGGGCAGGAGGACTGGTAAAGAGGCGGTTCCGCAAGTACGGTTACAAAAAACCCTACACCATCCTCCGCTACTCCATCCTTGTGATAACAGCAGCGCTCCTGGCTATCGGCGGTGTCTATGTGCTCACAATCCTTGATCCGTACAGTACCTTCGGGAGGCTGATGACCTACTTTGTACAGCCGGTGGTGCTTGTCATCAACAATCTGCTCGCAGGAATTCTGGGCAAATTCGATATCTATTCGGTTTACCGCGTGGATATCAAACCCTACGAGCTCGCTGCTTACATAATTCCAGCAGCATTCCTGCTGCTGACCGGGCTGCTTGCCTTCAGGTACGGCAGACTCTATTGCAACACTGTCTGCCCTGTGGGAACACTGCTTGGCCTCCTGAGCAAGGTGTCACTTTTCAGAATCAGATTCGATGAGGATAAGTGCACGCGATGCGGCAGGTGTGCAATGGCGTGCAAGTCATCATGCATAGATTTCCTGAACAAATCAGTTGACCTGAGCCGCTGTGTCAACTGTTTCAACTGTATTGACGCATGCAAGGAAAACGGCATGTCATACGGCCTGGTAAGGCTGAAGCGGCAACAGATGAATCCTGACGAGACTGACGCTTCCCGCCGCGGTTTCATTGCCGGATCACTCGTCCTCCTGGCAGGTGGTTCGCAGTTGCTGAAGGCACAGGGCACCACACCCTCACCTACAAAGGATTCTACAGTCAGGGAAGACCGGCTCTACCCGGTATCACCTCCCGGATCATCCGGCATTGAAATGTTCACCTCCAGGTGCACGGCATGTACCCTGTGCGTCAATGCCTGCCCCACAAATGTGCTCCAGCCTTCAACCAACCAGTACGGTTTTGCCGGCATTATGCAGCCGAGGATGGATTTTCACAGCGGCTTCTGCAACTATGATTGCACCCGGTGTACCGACGTCTGCCCCACAGGAGCCATCATGCCACTCATGCCCGAAGCCAAGAAACTGACTCAGATCGGCAAGGCTGTCTTTATTAAGGAAAACTGCATTGTCAATACTGAAAAGACTGCATGCGGAGCCTGCTCTGAACATTGCCCCACCAAGGCATGCCATATGGTACCCTTTGAAGGACGCCTGCTCATACCTGAGGTAAAGGACGAAATATGCATTGGTTGCGGAGCCTGCGAGTACGCATGCCCCACAAGACCCTTCAGGGCCATCTTCGTTGACGGTAACCCGATCCACGAAGCTGCTTCCAAACCTGAGACCGAAGAGCTGAAGGAAGTGCCTTCCGAATTCCCCTTCTGAGACCTGAAAACATGATTTTTATCGTGTGAGGATGAGTTAAATAGGTTTAACTTGCATGCTCTTATTATTATCTCTATTTTTAACGATTATTTATGAAACCTACACATATTGAGCACATTGGAATTGCAGTCAATTCCATTGCCGATGCACTTCCGTTCTATGAGAAGGTTCTGGGCCTGAAGTGCTACAACATCGAGGAAGTGGCTGACCAGAAAGTCAAGACAGCTTTTTTTCTGATCGGGCAGACAAAGATTGAACTGCTCGAGTCAACTGACCCGGAAGGGCCGGTGGGCAAATTCATCGAGAAAAGGGGAGAAGGAATTCATCACATTGCCTTTGCCGTAGACCAGATTGAGGATAAACTTAGGGAGGCCGAGGCTGCAGGTATCAGGCTTATTGACAGCACTCCCAGAAAAGGCGCCGAGGGGCTGAGCATCGCTTTCCTGCATCCCAAATCAACCTTCGGTGTGCTTACCGAACTGTGCGAGGACAAAAACAGCAAAAACAACAAATAACCAGGTTCAATGAAGAGTCAGGATAGAATCAAACAACTCCTTGATTACAGGGAGAAAGCGCGTAAGGGCGGCGGTGAAAAACGAATTGAGGATCAGCACTCCAAAGGCAAGCTGACAGCAAGGGAACGCATTACCCTGCTGCTCGATGAAGGCAGCTTCGAGGAGTTTGACATGTTCGTTACCCACAGAACCGAAGACTTCGGGCTGGCAGACAAGAAATTTCTCTCTGACGGTGTGATTACAGGTCACGGCACCATTGACGGAAGATTAGTCTATGTCTTTGCCCAGGATTTCACGGTCTTCGGCGGGTCTCTGTCAGAAACATTCGCCCAGAAGATCTGCAAGATTATGGACAAGGCCATGAAAGCAGGCGCTCCGGTCATCGGTATCAATGACTCCGGCGGTGCCCGTATCCAGGAGGGTGTCAGAAGCCTCGCAGGCTACGCGGAAATATTTGAGCGCAATATCCTTGCTTCAGGGGTTATCCCTCAGATATCAGCCATCTTCGGCCCCTGCGCCGGCGGAGCAGTCTATTCCCCGGCACTGACTGACTATATCATCATGAGCCGCAAGAGCAGCTACATGTTCGTCACCGGTCCCAAAGTGGCAAAAGCAGTTACCGGAGAGGATATTACAATTGACGACCTCGGCGGAGCCGGCGTTCATACCTCAAAGTCCGGAGTGGCCCACTTCGCCGTTGATGAGGAGAAGGAAGGACTCGATCTAATCAGGAAACTGCTGAGCTTCATGCCTCAGAATAACCTCGAGGAACCCCCGCAGCTGGACTGTGATGACCCGATTGACAGGCTGGAGGATGAACTCAATGATATCATACCGGAAAGCCCCAACCAGCCTTATGATGTTAAAGATGTGATTGTAAGGGTTGTCGACTATCATGACTTCGTCGAGGTCCATGAAGCCTATGCCAAGAACATAGTGGTCGGTTATGCCAGGTTTGACGGCATGCCCGTCGGCATAGTTGCAAACCAGCCCGCATACCTCGCAGGTGTCCTTGATATCGAGGCATCGCGCAAGGCTGCACGTTTCATAAGATTCTGCGATGCATTCAACATCCCCATCGTAACCTTCGTCGATGTCCCGGGATTCCTTCCCGGCTCAACCCAGGAATATGGCGGTATTATTATTCACGGAGCCAAGCTGATGTACGCCTACGGCGAAGCCAATGTGCCTAAGGTGACCGTCACCCTAAGAAAATCATACGGCGGAGCTCATTGCGTGATGTCATCCAAGCAGCTGAAAGGCGATATTAACTATGCATGGCCAACTGCTGAGATAGCAGTGATGGGTCCCCAGGGAGCCATCGAGGTCCTTGAAGGTAAAACCATCAGCGAGATCGCTGACGCTGCCGAACGCAAGGAGTACGTGGCCAAAAAGGAACAGGAGTACCGCGACAAGTTTGCCAACCCCTACGAGGCAGCCAGGTACGGGTACCTCGATGATGTGATCGAACCCCGCAACACAAGATTCAGGGTTATCAGGGCCCTCAGGACACTCTCTACAAAGAAAGACCCGGGACCAATGAAAAAACACGGCAACATTCCACTCTGATAAAAGATGATCATGAACTGGATATATCTCACCGAGGGTGCACAGGCCCTCGATCAGCTCACCTGGACCGTAGTTGTGGTGGGCATCGGAATAGTATTCCTCTCCCTGTTGATCGTATACTGGTTCTTCAGGTACATCCTCACATTTATCCTGAACTTCAGACTCAGGAACTTTGCCCGTAAAAAGGGTATGGATCCTGCGGAGGTTCAGACCGTAAAGACTTTACAGTCAGGCGAGGTCAATGCAGCCATCGCAATGGCCATTTACCAGTATTTCAATGAGCTGCATGACGTGGAGAGCGGGGTGGTGACCATCAAGCGCATCTCCAGGCATTATTCGCCCTGGAGCTCCAAATTGTACAATATGAAAAACCTTTAAGAAAAGAATAACCCGTAAGTGTAATGAAAAACTTCAAATTCAGGATAAACGGAAACCAGTATGATGTTGAGGTTCTCGAGATCGAGGGAAGCATGGCAAAGATCGAGGTGAACGGAACCGTCTATGATGTAGAGATGCAGCGCGAGATACCCAAAGCTAAAACCATCGTAACATCAGCTCCGGCACATGCAAGGCCGGTAAAAGAGACAAAGCCGGCACCCGAATCTGCTTCCGGAAAGGCAACGGAGATAAAAGCCCCGCTGCCGGGAGTCATTATCCAGGTCCTCGTCAGGCCGGGTGACGATGTCAAACCGGGCCAGACAGTATGCACCCTCGAGACAATGAAGATGGAGAACGCCATTAAGGCTGAGACAGGTGGAAAGGTGACAGCCCTTAACGTTTCTCCCGGCCAGTCAGTCCTCCAGGATGAAGTGCTAATGGTAATAGGTTAGCCATGGCAAGGAGAAAGATGTGGACAATGATGGCCCTGCTGGTGATTACATCACTGGCATGGCTGGCATTCGTCAAACCTGAGCATGACAGGCAGCAGGCCATGGCTGACTCAGGCGCCATCAGCATGGTAACAACCTTACAGGACCAGGAACAGGAAACCCGGGAAGATACTGAGCATCAGTTTGTGCAGGGACTCAAACAGTTCTGGGCATTCACGGGTTTCCGGAATGCCACAAGGGGAAATCTGATTATGATGGTAATAGGCCTTATCTTCATATACCTGGCAATCAAATATGAGTATGAGCCTCTGCTGCTAATCCCCATTGGTACGGGGATTCTCATAGGAAACATACCCTTCTTCACTGATGGTGGTACCAACCTGCAGGTTGGTATTTATCAGCAGGGAAGCGTTCTGAATTATCTCTATTTCGGGGTCCTTAAGGGGGTATACCCTCCATTGATCTTCCTGGGTATCGGTGCGATGACCGACTTCTCTTCGCTGATCTCAAACCCGAGGCTACTGTTGCTCGGGGCAGCGGCACAGGTTGGAATATTCACAACCTTTATCGGAGCTCTGCTGCTCGGTTTCGCCAAACCAGAGGCCGGTGCAATTGGCATCATCGGCGGCGCTGACGGCCCGACGGCTATCTTTCTGTCCTCAAGGCTGGCCAATGGCGTGAACGTACTGTCTGACGGCACCACCGTGAAGAACCTTATAGGCCCGATAGCCATCGCGGCTTACTC
>Ga0209098_1000110_pt1 | contig 88665 bp, 71 predicted proteins | sample AD_JPNHW1_MetaG_FD_184429 | JGI IMG/M metagenome (GOLD analysis project Ga0209098, IMG submission 184429) | Active sludge microbial communities of municipal wastewater-treating anaerobic digesters from Japan - AD_JPNHW1_MetaG (SPAdes) (version 2) | ecosystem: Engineered > Bioreactor > Anaerobic...
AATCTCTTGAACTACTCGTACCTTAAAAGACATGGGGTAGTCTTTCTGGGTACGCTTAACGTACTGTTCTTTAATCTTATCTGACATAACATTACTTTTTGTGTAACGCTATTTCAGGACTAGACAATTATTGTAAAATAAAAAACCCCTCAATAATAAGGGGTTTTTTCAAATATTTTAGAAGTTTTTACCTGTTTTTTTGAGAATACTCTCTACCGGCTTGAAGAGCCTTTAGGTTTGTATTAACAATACTTTCTCCTTTTTTCCCGAAAAGTTCACGGATCCCATCCTCAAGTTTTTCAAACGGAATATCAATAAAAGGAGAGGCTGCTCCAAGCATCACAATATTTGATGAGCGAGATGAGCCAGCTTCTTTAGCAATTACGTCGGCATCAATTGTTATATGATTTGGTAAAGCCTCTATTCGTTTAAAAATATCTTCAACATTAGGGTAATCGGGTATATTATTAAAAGGAGTAATGTTTGTAACCAACCATCCACTATTCGATAGGAATGGTAAATACCTTAATGCTTCCATTGGTTCAATGGATAAAATAAGATCCGCTTTACCCATAGGAATCAAATCAGAAGCTATAGGTTTATCAGAAATTCGAAGGTGTGATTGTACATCACCTCCACGTTGGCTCATGCCATGTACCTCGGATTGTTTAATGTAAAGATTATTTTTAACGGCTGCGAGTCCAATTGCTGCGGCAATTGAAAGAATTCCTTGTCCGCCAACGCCTGCTAGTATTATATCGGTTTTCATTTTTTGTCGAATGGTTAAATTTTTACTCAGCTTCTTTTTTCTCTTCCTTTTTACGACGAGCAAAGGTTTGAATGCACTCTCTTTGAGGAATAATAACGGAGAGTCCTTTGTATTCGAGTTCTCGTCTGATAATCCTTACATTTTCCTCGTGGTATTTCTTTAAAGGAGTAATAACTTTAAGATGTTCAGGATCAACACCGATACCTTTACATATTTCATAAATTTTCCCAAACGCTGCTGAAGTTTGGCCACCTGTCATACCAGTAGTTGAGTTGTCGGAAATAATTACTGTGATTGGTGAATTCTTGTTAACCGCATCAAGTAGACCAGTCATACCGCTATGCGTAAAAGTTGAATCGCCTATAACCGAAACAGCAGGTACTAAACCAGCATCGGCAGCACCGATTGCCATGGTAATTGATGCACCCATATCAACGCAAGAGTTAACAGAGTTGAAAGGGGGAAGAGCTGCAAGTGTGTAGCAGCCAATATCTGAGAAAACACGTCCAGTTCCATATTCTTTCAGCACCTCATTTAAATCCTCAAAAACATCGCGGTGGCCACACCCTTGACAAAGTGATGGGGGACGGTTTTTCACAACCTCGGGAATTGCCTGTCCTTCTTGAATATTCATTCCAAGGCTTTTTGCAACAATGTTAGGATTTAACTCACCATCACGGGGTAATGCTCCATCAAGTCTACCGTGAATAGGTTTCCCTAAATTCAAAAAGCCTTTTAGCATCTCTTCAATTAATGGTGCACCATCTTCAAGGATAAGAAGAATATCACATTCATTATAAATTTTAGCAACCAATTTCTCAGGTAGGGGATACTGACTAATTTTAAGAACTGGGTGTGGGCATTTACCCTCAGCATAGTTTTCCATTAAATAGTTATAACCAATACCAGAGGCAATAATACCTAGTTTCTTATCACTACCATCAATATACTTATTAAATGAAGATTTTTCGGATTCTGCTTCCATATTGGATTGCATTCCTAAAAGCTTCTTATAGTTTTTTCTAGCAATAGCAGGGAGAAGAACAAATTGGCGAGGATCAGATGGTAATCGAAGTTCATTCTGTTTTTTCATTTCTGATCTTTCAACGCCAGCACGTGAGTGAGCAAGACGAGTTGTGATCCTAAGCATTACAGGCACATTCAACCTCTCAGAAAGTTCAAATCCATAATATGCCATTTGATAAGCTTCTTGCTGATTTGCAGGTTCTAAAATTGGAATTAGTGCAAACTTAGCGTAAAACCTAGAGTCTTGCTCGTTTTGAGATGAGTGCATTGATGGATCATCTGCTGAGACTACAATAACACCACCATTAACACCGGTTACTGCTGCGTTTACAAAAGAATCTGCAGCTACATTAAGTCCTACATGCTTAAAGCAAACCATTGAACGTTTCCCTGCATATGACATACCTAATGCAGTTTCCATGGCTGTTTTTTCATTTGCCGACCATAGTCTATGGATATTGCGTTCTGCAGCAAGCTTAGATCCTTGAACATACTCCATTATTTCAGTAGAAGGAGTACCTGGGTAAGCGTATATCCCTGATAATCCGCCATCAATTGCACCTTGTGCAATTGCCTCGTCTCCAAGTAAAAGTAATTTTTCCATGTTATGTTTTGATTTATTTTTTCTGGTTGTGAATAAATTGGTTGATCAACTCTCTGATAATATTTCAGAAAATCTCACAAACCACCAAAACGTTTTAGGAAACCAACGTTTAAAGCAACATTATGAAGGTAGTATATGTAAAGGGTACACATTTTTGCTTAGCATTAAGTATTAAAATGTTACTATTATTGGCAAATCCCTTTTACTTTGAAGGCAAAAGTACCATTTTTTTTAATTCCTTAAATAAATATTCGATTCCGATTAACAGTTTTTTATTAACTAATTATTGTTACAACAATTCTTCTTCTGCTTGCGTGATTTCTAAACTCACATAAATATATTCCTTGCCAAGTTCCTAGATTAAGTCTTCCGTTGGAGATTGGAATTGTAACAGATTGACCTAAGATCGATGCCTTTAAATGTGCTGGCATATCATCATCTCCTTCTGTGTTATGCTGAAACCAGCGTGTACTATCGGGTATTAGCTTGTTAAAGTAGGTTTCAAAGTCTAAACGTACCGTATAATCAGCGTTTTCGTTAATTGTTAATGCTGCCGAAGTGTGCTTGATAAATATATTTACAATACCATTCTCAGGCAGCATGCCTATTTTACTAATGATTTCATCAGTTATTAAATGAAATCCCCTTGAGTAATTTGTAAGTTGAAATTCAAACTGGCTAACCATCTTTTTTATTTGATGCAATTTCTGCAAATTCTAATTAAAAAACTATTTCTGTATCGATACAATTTTTTGATCATTGCCATGTTAAAATAAAGTGTTTTCTTCGCTATTGATTTAAAAATTTGATTTGTGCGATTAGTAAAAGGTATTTTTATTAAAGCTATTATTTCAGTATTTCTCTCTGTGACCTTTGTATCAGCATACAGTCAGGAGAAAGGAATTGTTGTAGGTATTATTTCTGATACATTAAATCATCCGATTGAACTAGCAAACATAACCATTCAAGCATCTAATACTGGCACCTCAAGTGATGAAAATGGAAGGTTTCGATTGAAAGTAACATCAAACCAAACTACTGAATTAACTTTTTCGTGTATTGGTTATATTTCAAAAAGTGTTCAAGTGGTAGTAGGAGATGGTGAGCGTAAGGAGTTAAATATTAAACTTGTACCAACATCAAGAAGTATCGAAGAGGTTTCGGTAATAAGCTCAAGACGTAAGTTTGGAAACATTGAAAAAATCAATGTCAAAGACATTGAACTTATCCCTGATGTTTCGGGGAACTTTGAGTCGATACTCAAATCATTACCTGGAGTAAGCTCTTCAAATGAGCTCAGCTCGCAGTATTCGGTAAGAGGTGGAAATTTCGACGAGAACCTCGTATATGTAAATGGTATTGAGGTTTATAGACCTTTCCTAATTCGATCGGGTCAGCAAGAAGGGTTAAGTTTTATAAACTCAGATATGGTTTCGGGTATTGAATTCTCATCTGGTGGTTTTAATGCTGAATTCGGCGATAAAATGTCGTCTGTATTAAATATACGGTATCGTAAACCTCAAAAATGGGCATCTAATGTTGGTGTCAGCTTATTGGGTGGTAATATTACTATTGAAGGGATTAGTAAGAATAAAAAGTTTACACATATTACAGGATTAAGGTACAAAACATCAAAGTATATGCTAAATACACTTGATGTTAAGGGTGATTATAACCCTGTTTTTATTGATCTTCAAACTTTCTTAAACTACGATTTAACATCAAAATTCTGTGTGAATTTTTTAGGTAGCTATTCTTCTAATAAGTATCAATTTGCCCCAACTGAGAGGGAAACACGCTTTGGAACATTTAATAATGCCCTTCAATTGAAGGTATACTATGAAGGCCAAGAAGTAAATGTGTTCGAAACTGCACTTGGAGCAACAAGTTTGGAATTCAACCCAAGCTCAAATCTACAGATGAAACTTACAGGAAGCGCTTTTATTACCAATGAAAGCGAAACTTATGATTTACTTGGGCAGTACCTACTAAATGAGCTGGACAATTCATTAGGATCAACAACTTACGGGGATAGCTTAATTAATGTTGGTGTTGGCGGATCATTAACCCATGCGAGGAATTTTCTTGTAGCAAAAGTATTTTCAGTTGATAACTCCAATATATGGACAATGGGAATTAACAGACTAAAATTGGGAGTTAAGTATCAGCACGAGATAATTGATGATGAGATAAGCGAATGGGAGCTGATAGATTCATCGGGCTATTCTTTACCACAATCAACCGACAAACTTGAACTTTCATACGCATTAAAAGCGTCAAACTATATTCAATCAAATAGATTTCAATCCTACTTACAAGACGAGATTAATATATCTGGAAATAGTTTCAACTACATTGCAACTGTTGGCGCTAGGCTTGCTTACTGGGATTATAATAAGGAGTACCTATTTAGCCCACGGGCTTCACTTACAATGGAGCCTAATTGGAGAAATGATGTTTCTTTCCATTTATCTGGCGGTGTTTACTTTCAATCACCATTTTATAAGGAGTTAAGACTAACCAACGGGAAACCTAATCCAAACATTAAATCTCAGAAGTCAGTACATTTTGTTTTAGGAACGGAGTATCGGTTTACTAAATGGGAACGTCCGTTTAGGTTTACTGCAGAGTTGTACTATAAGAACCTCACAAATCTTATACCTTATAAAATTGATAATGTAAGTATAAAATATTCAGGACTCAATGAGGCAGAAGGGTATGCTGTGGGTATTGATCTTAAAGTTAATGGAGAACTTGTTCCAGGAGCTGAATCGTGGGCAAGCCTTTCGATTATGAGAACTCAGGAGAGTAATTCATATATTAATAATGAAGGTATTCCCGTTGAGACAAAGTATTACCCTCGTCCCACAGATCAACTAGTGGTGTTTGGGATTTTCTTTCAGGATTATTTACCAAGTAACCCAACATTTAGAGTGCATCTCAGCGGACATTATGGAAGTGGATTACCTGTTAGTATGCCTAATTCCGATAGGTATGATATGATTACTCGAATGCCCTCATATAAAAGAGTTGATATTGGTTTCTCAAAGGTGTTTAAAGATGATGTAGGGAAGGGAGGAACACGGTTGAATAGCGTAAAGTGGTTAAAGAGTTTATGGATTAGTGCCGAGGTATTTAACCTGCTAAATATCAAAAATACAGTTTCTTATATGTGGGTTAAAACGGTTAATAACCAAGAAAATAACTCGGGAACTTATGCTGTTCCCAACTATCTTACATCTAGAAGGGTAAATATAAAGTTAACTGCTAAATTCTAACAGATTAATTTAAAAGAGTTTTGGATGATCGTTTTCAAAGGTGTGTAGAACCTTGGCGATTATTGCTTCGCGTAAAAACTTCGATTGGTTTTTAATCTTATAACGTTTACAGTAAACTTTAATGACCTCCAATTCAGGGGAGTTAAAGAGCAATTCCTTACGGTGAACACGTTTTAACTGTTCGCAATTAAAACCAGGTCGTTTATTCATTCCTAAATTAAAATTTTTACAAATAAAATAAATACAACCCTTTTGTAGAGTAACCCATATAGAAAGTACTTAACAATTTTATTAAAGTTTTTAACAATTAGCGATTAGTTGTGGCTTGTTACTAAATTATCAAAATCAATTTTTTCCATTTTCTATCAATTCTATAGCAACAAAAGATATACCTATTTTTATCTAAAATTTTGTAATTTAGTGTTTTAAATAAAGTTGAAGATATGGGTAAGGCTATTGAAAAACAACCTCTTTCAAAGGTAGATTTAAAGAAGTTGGAGTTATTAAGAGAAGCCCAAATTCTTATCTCTGGTGGGTTTTGGTACTGGGATCTTTCAAACTCAAATATTGAGTATAGTAACAAAGTATACAGCCAACTCGGTTTTCAACCGAATGATACCTCTTCATCAATTGATAGAATTTTCCAAATAACTCACCCCGATGATCAATCAAGAGTTGTTGAAGCCATTAATGAGTTAAAGGAGGGAAAGACAGATTATGGTGAAATAGAGTTTAGAACCCAGACTAAGGATGGAAATTGGAAATGGTTTCTAGGACGAGCCGCTGTAGTATCTAAAACCCCTGATGGGAAGGCATCTTTGATATTCGGAGCAACAATAGATATAAGCCATCAAAAAGAGATACAGGAAAAACTTTCCATTAGCCAATTTCGATTGGATAAAGCCCAAAGAATAGCACATATAGGTAGCTGGGAAAGCGACCCTGTTAATGGAGTTGACTTTTGGTCTGATGAAACCTATAGAATATTTGGATTTAAAAAGGATAAAGTTAAGCCAAGCATGAATTTAGTTATACCTTATATAAATAAGGATGACTTATTGGTTTTAAATAAAAAGTTTGATGATATATATAAAACTCCAGATAAAAACATATTCCATTCAAGTTTCAAATACTCAACCCCCGATCAAATAGATAAGAACCTAAGGATTACAATTGAAGTAGAACGCGATAAATCTGGACAATTGATTAAGTGGCATGGTGTGGTTTATGATATAACCAATAGTGTACAGAATGAGAAGAAATTAAAGGAGGATAAGGAAAACCTGATGGCTCTTGTTACTTACCTTCCTGCTATGGTTTTTGCAACGGGACATAATGGGGAGATTGTATTCTGGAATAAAACCTGCGAAACAATTACGGGATATAAATCAAGTGAAATTGTTGAGAATAAGAATTCCCTTAAACTTCTTTACCCTGATATAGAGGTAAGAAAAAAGGTTAAGAAGCAGCTCATTGACATGGGCTTAACCCTGTCCTCATGGGAACATAGGATTACAACTAAGAAAGGTGAACAACGAGACATTTTCTGGACTGCTTTTAGCGATTACGTAAAAGTGGAAGGATGGAATGCCGTAGCCATAGGCTACGATTTGACTCCACAGCGCATAAATGAACGAATTCAGAGTAGTTATCGTAACAAACTTGAAGCATTAGCCCAAACTGCCACTGAACTAGTTGGGTTACCTATTACAGAAAGTATTTATCATTATGTTGGAATGCAACTCGAAAAGTTTGTTCCATCAGCAATTCATGGCGTATTCTCTTATGAACCAGAAAAGAATATTGTGAATGTTGAAGGGGTGTATGGCTTAAATATCAAAAAGTGGTCGAAACTACTGGAGATTGTGGGTTGGAACCCTGTTGGGCGAAGATTTCAGCTAACCGATACTGCAACAGAGTTCTTGCTTAGCAAAAAGTTATTGAAGATAGAGAAATCACTTTACGAATTTTCCGGAGGAAACCTTTCTGCTCTGGTTGCACGAAACACTGAGAAGTTTTTAGGGTTAAAAGAATTACTAATAATAGGATTTATTAAAGCTGATCAATGCTATGGAGGAGTGATAACCTCTTTAGCAGAAGGCTCAAATGAGATAGATAGCTCATTAATTGAGGGAATTGTGAATCAGGCTTCAGTTGCTTTGTATAGAAAAGAGTTGGAAAATAAGTTAATGCAAGCTAAAGAGAAAGCGGAAGAGGCTGATAAACTCAAATCAGCTTTTCTTGCGAACATGAGCCACGAGATAAGAACTCCAATGAATGCAATAATTGGCTTTTCTCAACTATTAGCTCTTCCTGACTTAAGCCTTGAAAAAAGAAAACAGTATATCGAAATTATCAATGGTAAAGGGAATAGTTTAGTTAAGCTAATCAATGATATTATTGATGCCTCCAAAATTGATGCAGGACAGCTAACCGTTGTATTTACACCCTTCAATTTAAATAACCTTTTAAGAAATTTATTACGTTTCTATCAAAAAGAAAGGGTTTTTCAAAAACGTGAGGCTTTAGATATAAAGATGATAATTCCCGAAGGTACAGATTTTTTAGAGTTAGTTTCGGATGAGGGACGACTAGAACAGGTCTTAACCAATCTAATTGGAAACTCACTTAAGTTTACCGAAAGGGGTTTTATTGAATTTGGTTATACTTTGGATAATAAACATCTGAAATTTTTTGTAAAGGATACCGGTATCGGAATTGATCCACAAATGCAAACAATGATTTTTGAACGTTTCAGACAAGTTGATGATGATTCAGTTAAGAAATATGGTGGTACAGGTTTAGGTTTATCAATTACTAAGGGCATAATTACTTTACTTGGTGGTACAATTTGGGTAGAGTCTGAACTTGAATCTGGTACAACGTTCTATTTTACTTTACCATATAGAATACATCAAAGGAAAAATTCAAAAATTGAATTTCAATCTATTGAAGATCAAATACTTTACCCTGATTGGAAAAATAAAGTTATTCTTGTAGCAGAGGATGAAGAAGTGAATTTTATTTATATCAATGAAATACTAGGGCTAACTGGTGCAAATATTATTTGGGCTAAAGATGGTGCTCAGGCGGTTGAACTTGTAAATACCATTAAAAAGGTTGACCTTATTTTAATGGATATTAAAATGCCTGTAATGAACGGATATGCTGCAACTATGGAAATTAAACAGATAAATCCAAAACTACCAATCGTAGCACAAACAGCGTATGCATTTACTGAGGATCGTCAAAAAGCAGAGGCAGCGGGATGTAACGATTACCTTACAAAACCTATTAATAGTAGAGAACTATTCACCACATTATCAAAATTTCTTGGTTCGTAGTTTAAACTAGTTTTCACTAATATTACTCCTTTTTAAAGTTTCATATTGTTCACGAATAAATTCGAGCTCTTCAAGGTTTTGCCTCATCCTTTCTTCCTTTTCCTGCATAATATGCGATTGCTCTTTAAACTGTTGGATTAGAAATAGGTTTCGATCGTTTATCTTCACGGCATTTAAGTTGCTTGCAATATTTGTAGCAACTTTACTTGTAAACTCAAGTTCTATAGTTGTTAACTCTTTAAATGAAGCTAGTTCAATAATTCCATATACCTTCTCCTCAAAACAAAGCGGTAATATAAGTAACGATTTAGGGGTGGCGTTTCCTAAGCCAGAGTTAATCCTAAAATAATCCGTTGGGATATCTGTTAAATGTTGAATTTCGTTATTTGTGAATGCAGCACCAATTAAACCGCTGTTTAAAGGAATCATCATGTTGTTTGATTTATGCTCCTTGCTTAAACCAAAATCAGACACAAGCTCAAGGTATTGAGTATCGGAGTTGTCGGTGTTTAGTATATACAAAGCACCAAGTTTTGCATTAAGATACTTGATTAAAGTTACAAGGACGCTTTTACAAAGCTGATTAAAGTTATCCTTATTTTTTGAAAGAACTTCATTTATAGAAGCCACCCCTGTGTTTACCCAACTCTGAAGTTTCTCTTTTTCCTGATGTTTTAACAATTCATCGTGCTGCGATTGCAATTCCCGAGTACGCTCATCAATTTTATGTTCAAGATTTTCTTTTTCATGTTGGAGCTGATCGCTTAGCTTTTCGTTCTCATTGATCGCATTGGCAGACTTGTTGTTAATTGCTATTGATTGAATAAGCATAAAAACAGCTAAACCATAAGGTGCTAAATATGCAGTTTGTATTAATCCCATGCTACTTAATACATCATTTATTGCAGTAGAATAAAGGATAAACATGCCTAAAAAGGTAGGAAGAGCGTAAGGACGTTTACGAAGTGTGGCTATTAGTAATATTCCAAATGTTAAGTAAAGTCCACCAAATAGAACATAGAGTTCAAATAATGTTCTAAACTTTCCGTATACAATTGCTGGTGTAACGAAAACAAATAGGGTAACTGCAACACCAATATATAGATATATGTTTCTTAGTAGTTTTGGAAATTCATCTTTAAAAAGTGTATAGATAAATAGAGCGAATAACGGAATTGTGCCAAAGCCGGAGAAATTATCAATTTTGAGAAGGAATTCCCAACCAATATTTGGAAATAGGTAGGTTATAATTCTATCCCCAGTTGAGAGATTGCGAAGTATCATAACAATACATACAATTCCGAAGTAGAGATTAGATCTATCCTGTTTGCGAAAGAAATAAAGAGCTAAGTGATTGATGCCGATTACTAATATTATACCTATTATTATAAGGTTAAGTATATCCATCCAGCGGGTTGCAGCTGTAATATTATTGTACGTACTTAGGTAAATGGGAAAGTGTAAACCACAACGTTGATGGTAATAATTTGAAACTTGAATAACTATTTCAATATTTTCAGTTGAGCCTTCTGCTGGATCAAGTATAAATGGGATGTCCTGATACTTGAACGCGGGTGAACTATCACCTTTTGTTTTACGAACTTTGCCAACAGTTGTTACTAGTTTTCCGTTAATCCAAAGTTTATAGCTTGAAAAAATGGTAGATACCTTTAATCCATAAATAGTCTTCTCCTTATCAGCATTTTTATGAACAACAAGTCTATATGTAGCATACCCAGTGCTAGGCAATTTTTGACCATTAACTTTTACTGAAGACCATGATTTTGGAACCTTTATGTATAAAGGTTTTGGGGTTGCGCTATTATCTTTGAAATCATTTGGTTCAAGTAGTTGATTCCAGTAAAATTCCCAGTTTCCAGCAAGTTTTACTGTACTTAGTTTAAGTGTATTGGTTACTCCTAGTTCGAGAGTTCCATTATTAGCAACGAATTCGTTAACTCCTTTAGTTACTGGTAATAAAAAAACTGCAAATAGCAGAAATAGTGATAATTTTTTAAGCATAAATTCTATCATAAATTTACTTAAATCTAGTTTATTTATTTTAAAAATAGAAATTTGGCATACTCCTTTATCTTTTTAGGATTTTATGCTTACATATATATAAGGTATTCATAAATTTAGTAGAAAAATAAAATATTATGAGTAAAATAATAGTACTAGGCGCTGGTATGGTTGGTAAAGCCATAGCAATCGATTTATCGAAAAAGCATAAAGTTACATCAGCGGATATTGATCAAGAATCTCTCAATTTTCTATCTTCTAATTATGGTATTGCAACAGAACATCTTGATGCCCGCAACCACGATAGCCTTATTGCTATAATTCAAAACTTTGATATGGTAGTATCGGCTGTACCTGGATTCTTAGGGTATCAGACAATGGTTAATGTAGTAAAGGCTAAAAAAAATTTAGTTGATATTTCATTTCTTCCCGAAGATGTTTCACATCTCGATCAGTTGGCTAAAGAAAATAATGTGACTGTAATAATGGATTGCGGTGTTGCTCCAGGAATGCCAAATTATATTGCAGGTTATTATAATGAGAAAATGAAAATTGAGCGATTGGATTATATGGTTGGAGGGTTGCCAAAGGAGAGGGTTTTTCCATTTGAGTATAAAGCTCCTTTTTCACCTTGTGATGTTGTAGAAGAGTATACTAGGCCTGCACGTTACTTAGAGAATGGTAATCTAGTTATAAAACCAGCAATGAGCGACTTGGAACTTATAGATTTTGAGAGGATAGGAACATTAGAAGCATTTAACTCGGATGGATTACGTTCACTGGTCTACACCCTAAAGAATATACCCAATATGAAGGAAAAAACCCTCCGATATCCCGGTCATATTAGGATGATTCAAGCACTAAAAGCAGCAGGATTTCTCGATCATGAACCGGTAAAAATTGGCGGGCAAACAATATTCCCATTTGACTTTACTACCAAACTTCTTTTTAAGGTTTGGAAGCTAAACCCCACTGATGAAGAATTTACCATAATGAGAGTTGTTGTAACTGGAGCCGAAAATGGGGTTAGCAAGGAAATAGTTTATGATCTTTTTGATGAGTATGATACTAAGGAGAAACTCTCATCTATGGCTCGTACTACAGGGTTTACAGCAACAGCAACTGTTAATATGATGCTTGATGGACTGTTTTCTGAAAAAGGGGTGTTTCCCCCTGAACTAGTAGGAAAAAAGCCAGAATGTTTCGAGTACGTAGTTAAGTATTTGGCAGATCGAAAAGTAATATATAGAAAGAAGGAGAGAACCATATAATTAGAATAATAATAGCCATATTGATTACATGGCTTTTATTATTTGATTCCTCTGCGATTAGTTTGCTCCCGCGATTCCTTGCATAGGCTTGATCATGATCACGGCTATCTTATACTAAAAAAGAATGGTCTTCCAGTTTAAGGAAGACCATTCTTTTGGTTTGCATTTTTAAGTGATTCCGGCGCGATTCGAACGCGCGACCCACAGCTTAGAAGGCTGTTATAATCCAGTTTGATATTTTTTGTAAAAAATTTATATTCATTGTATATCAGATATATAAGTGATTTGTAGTTTGTTAAAATTTGGATATTTTCTCTGCTTTTTGTTACTTTGTTTTAATAATGTTTTAATAAATAAATCAATTTCAACCCACAAACCATAAGCTATGGGTCTAGCAAAGATAGTATATTGGAGTCATCAAACTAATAAAAAAGGTGAGCATCCAATTTTTATTAGGATAACTGAAGATCGGAAATCGAGATATGTTAAAACTGGTCTAAATGTAAGAGAGGAAGATTGGGATTTCGAAAAAAGTCTTTTTAAAACGAAGTATCGTAGAGCTGAAGATCAAGATAAGATCCAAAAGCATGACGAAAACAATAAACTGCTTAGAAAGAAACTTGCAGAGGCAGAATCAATAATTACTAAACTTGATTTATCGGATAGTTTGCTTTCATCGGAGCAGGTTAAAAACGAAATTATTAAAGCAAAAAAAGTTGGTAAAAGTTCATTACTAAGTTATATAGATGGTATAGCAGATGAACTGAAGAAAATTGGTAAAATTGGAACTTCTACCTGTTATCGAGACCTTAAGCGTTCATTAAAGAAATATTTAGAAAGTCAAGGCTTAACAGATATTACATTTATTGAAGTTACTCCAACTTTCCTGAAGAAATATGAGAATGATTTTAGGTCAAGAGGAGTGAAGGATACAGGAATTTCATTCTATTTTAGAGGGTTAAGAGCTGTAATGAATAAGGCAATTTCAGAAGGTTATTGTAGGAGAGAGATGTATCCTTTTGATAATTATAAGGTATCAAAATTTAGTACGCATACGAGTAAAAGAGCATTAAAAAAGCAAGAGATTGAAAAGATCGTAAAGTTAAAACTTGAACCTGACTCGACTAAGTTTCATGCAAGAAACATCTTTCTGTTTAGTTACTATAATTGGGGTATTAATTTCTCAGATATAGCTATGCTTAAATGGGAGGACATAAAAAATGATAGATTAGTTTATGTTAGGCTTAAAACTAATAAACCTTACAATGTAATGCTACTTGAACCCTCTATGAAAATTCTAAAGTATTACAAAAAAAACTACTTTAGGGGTAATGATAGTTATGTATTCCCAATACTTGATATTGAAAAACATCAAACCCCAGTAAGTATAAAGAATAGAATACATAAGATTCTTGGTGAGACAAATAAGGAATTGAAAAAAATAGGAGAAGAAGCAAAACTCACAATACCATTAACAACCTATGTTGCTCGACATTCTTTTGCTACTGTAATGAAAAGAAACGGTGTTTCTAGAACTATAATCAGTGAGGCACTTGGTCATGATTCTGAGCGTACAACTCAAATTTACCTAGATAGTTTTGAGAATGATGTGCTTGATGAAGCAAGCAAAGCAATACTATAAAAACAACAAATTGTGCAGAAATTAAATCATTCAAACCCTTTGTTTACATTAACTATTGATGAGTACATAAAATTTACTAAGAAAATAGTTGAAGAAATAGTTTTTGAACAAATAGATAGGATTGAATCTAAAACCTATGAAACTGAAGAATTTATTGATATAAAACAAGTTGCAGAAATCTTAAAACTTTCAGTTGCTACTGTATATGGCTTAAACTTCAGGAAAGAAATTCCTTACTATAAAAAAGGTAAAAAAATTTACTACAAAAAGAACGAAATTTTTGATTGGATTAATTCAGGTGAAGTAAAGCCAATGAAAGAAATACTAAGTGTGACTAATGCTAAAATTAGTAATATTCGGAGGGAAAAACATAAGACATAAAACTCATGAATAATTCAAATTCTACAAAATCAATTATTGAAAAGTACAGAGAAAAGCAATCTGATTATAGAGATAGGGTGCTTAATGAGCCTAGTGGAGTCGGACCATATAGGTATAGTAAAGAAAAGCATGGCAATATGCTTGTTAATGGAGAGGTTACCGGCAGCAACTTTATATCTAAAGCCGCATATAATTATGCAAAGCAAAAAGTTCTCGACAAAGAGGTAAATAAGTATTTAACAATTGATGAATACAGGCTATTCAATAATATGTTGAGCAGTATGCCAATGTGCTTTAACTTATTTGCAGATTTACGCCAAATGCTTACCAACGATACTAATGAAGTAACAAGAATAGTAAAGGAACTTTTTACTGAAATTGTATGGATTGATAAGGTTTGTTTCATTGATATAGAGTTTATTCCATTACCGATTGAGAAGTTCATTAACGATAAATCAGCCTTTGATGCTATTATTATTGCTCAAGACAAACAAGGATTGAAGGGGGTTATAAGTATTGAAACAAAATACACCGACATCCTTGGTGAAAACACTTCTCCTGAGTCAGAAAATAAGAAGAAATTAGCCACCCAACTATTCTCTAAAAACTTAGTAGAAGAATTAAAGGAGAATGGCTACAAGCAGATTCATAGAAACCTATTACTTACACTAAGTTTCGCCAAAGAGAACAATTATAAATACTTTCATAACATTATTATCTCACCTAATGAGGATAAACTATCAATAAATCAAGTTGAAGAATTGAAATCTGAAATGAAAAAATATAAAGATTCGATCTGCAAAATATCACTTGAAGAGTTTGTAAAACGAGGAATAAATTGCAACAATGTTAGTTATTCAGGATTAATGAAATATTTTAAATCAAGATATATTATTGACTAGAAATATTTCTTTTCAACCCAATCTTTTCCTTTTTGTGGTGGAATATAATATTCCTTAATGCTCCAGTTAGGTATTTGAGTAAATTCAAAGAAATTAATTATTGCAGTGTATTTTTCAATTACTTCAAATCCGTATTGAGCAACTAAAAGGGATGCAATTGCACTAATTGATGAAATCACATCCTGTAAGGTTCCTTTATGGAACTCACCTACTCGATTATGTTTTACACCATTGTAATTATCATACCAGATAATACTAGAAGAGGCTTTATCTTTCCTCCAACCTTTAAATGGTGTTATTGGATCAAGCCATGGATAGTTTGAGAGTTTTAATGAATAGTCTTCAAGTTTAAGAGGTTTGTTAAGTTCAAAAAAATCTTTTGTATTATGAGTATCCTTTTTAGGATTATAGCCATTTTGTATAAGTATTCCTTTAAATTGTGCTTCAACCTCAGTACATGCTAGAATAAGTAAGTTTCTGATATTATGACCATACGCTTCTAAGTTTTTCCCTTCAGGATGTATTGTTAGAAATATGGATTTTAGATTTTCAATTAAGACATGTAACTGATTTATTGAGGAAATAAATTCGTTTTTATCGTAAGGTAAAAATGCTTTTTTCTTGTTTATGTGTTTCGATCCAAAGATTTTTTTCCCCAATCTCAAACTTGCCATTTCATTTTCGTAATCTTTTAAAAAAGGTCTGAAAATTCTTGGACTTATAAATCCTACATTATTATTTGAGGGAATGAACTTATAGTATGGTTTATCATCTTTTCGACAACTGTACCTTGGTGATTTAGAAAATAATGTATCAATAGGAGTATCGTTTGACTCAATCAACATTGCATTTGGATCTACTTCAATATAAATGTTTGTTGTAGAAAAGTCTGGTTGATAATTATTATACACACTAAACTCCTTAAGCGATTCTTCAGTGCGAATAAAATTTCCAAAAATTGAATTTTCATTAATACTATTAACTAAATAGAGTACTTCTTCCATATTTTATTGGTTTACTTGATTACTTTAAAAAAAAGTAATTATTCATTCAAAAATAGGTATTTAGACAATCAAAAATGCACATATACATAATTTTCAGTGCTCTATTAATAAGCAACACTATTTTTGACTACTTTTAAAACTGATTTTGATTTAATTGAATTATGGCCAAGAAGAACGGTAACGGAAAAGAGAAAAGTATTGAAGAAACCCTTTGGGAATCGGCTAACAAGTTAAGAGGGAGTGTTGAACCTGCCGAATACAAGCACGTAGTTCTAGGACTTATATTTCTAAAGTTTGCAAGCGATAAGTTTGAGGAGCATCGTAAAAAGCTTATTAATGAGGGCAAGGAAAAATACATTGAGATGCCTGACTTCTATAATATGGCAAACGTGTTTTATCTCGATGAAATCTCACGATGGAGTTATATCATTAAAAACTCAAAGCAAAATGATATTGCATTAAAGATTGATACTGCTTTACACAACATAGAAAAGAATAACAAAGCCTTAAAGGGTGCTTTGCCCGATAACTACTTTTCGCGCTTAGGGCTTGATGTTACCAAACTTGCCTCGCTGCTCGATACCATTAACGATATTGATACCATTAAAGATAAAGCCCATGATATTGTAGGGCGAGTTTACGAGTACTTTCTTTCCAAATTTGCATTGGCTGAAGGGAAAGGTAAAGGAGAATTTTACACCCCAAAAACCATTGTTAACCTGATTGCCGAAATGATAGAGCCATACAAAGGTATTATTTATGACCCTGCGTGTGGTTCTGGTGGTATGTTTGTGCAATCGGTAAAGTTTATCGAAAGCCACCACGGGAATAAAAAGGAGGTTTCCATTTATGGGCAGGAGTACACCAACACCACGTATAAACTGGCTAAGATGAACCTTGCCATTCGAGGTATCTCGGGCAACTTGGGCGAAAAAGCCGCCAACACTTTTAGTGACGACCAGCACAAAGACCTGAAAGCCGATTTTATAATGGCAAACCCACCCTTTAACCAAAAGGATTGGCGTGCCGAAAACGAGTTGATTACCGACCCACGTTGGCGAGGTTATGATGTTCCTCCAAAAAGCAACGCCAATTATGGTTGGATACTCAATATAGTTTCTAAACTCTCCGACAATGGCGTAGCAGGTTTTATATTGGCTAACGGTGCTTTAAGCGGTGGTGGTGATGAGTATAAAATACGCCGTAAGCTGATTGAAAACAATTTGGTGGAAGCAATCTTAGTGTTACCTCAAGATATGTTCTACACCACCAACATAAGTGTTACCATTTGGATACTTAATAAAAATAAAAAAGCGCAAATTCGTACCATAGGCGATGAAAAACGCCAATACCGTAACCGTGAAAAGGAAATCCTTTTTATGGATTTGCGACAAATAGGCGAGCCATTTGAGAAGAAGTTTATACAATTCAGCGAGCAGCAAATTAAAGACATTGCTGCAACATACCACACATGGCAAAAAGAGAACAGCAACTATAAGGATGTTCCCGAATACTGCTATTCTGCTTCCCTTGAAGAAGTTGCAAAAAAGGATTTCTCTCTTGTACCCAGCAAATACATTGAATTTGTTAACAGAGACGAGAATATTGACTTTGACGAGAAAATGCAAAGTCTGCAAGCCGAATTTGCAGAATTACTAAATGCCGAAGCAGTTTCAAAAAAAGATTTACTAACCGTGTTTAAAGAATTGGGTTATGAGATCAAACTATAAACGGTTAGGCAATTATATAGAAGAGGTAAATGTTCGAAATGCAGAACTGAAGGCAGAAGAACTTCTAGGTATTAATATAGATAAATATTTCATGCCCTCTGTTGCCAATGTAATCGGCACCGATTTGTCGGCATATAAACTTGTCAAGAAAAATCAATTTGCATGTAATAGAATGCATGTAGGAAGAGATTATAGATTGCCTATTTCAATGTCAAAAAGAGATACTGAATTTATGGTATCTCCAGCATATGATGTATTCGAAATAAAGGATATAGAAATTCTTGACCCCGAGTATTTGATGATGTGGTTTTCTCGAAAAGAGTTTGACAGAAACGCTTGGTTTTATACCGATGCAGACGTGCGTGGAGGATTGCCTTGGAAATCTTTTTGTGATATGCAATTACCTGTTCCATCAATCACCAAGCAACGCGAAATAGTAAAAGAGTATAATGTCATTCAAAACCGCTTTGAACTAAACCAAAAATTGATACGAAAACTCGAAGAAACCGCACAGGCTATTTACAAGCAGTGGTTTGTTGATTTTGAATTTCCTGATGAAAACGGAAAACCTTATAAAAGTAATGGTGGTGAGATGGTGGAAAGTGAGTTGGGGGAGATTCCGAAGGGGTGGGAAGTTGATGTACTTCAAAAAATAATCTTGTTTAAAAATGGAAAATCGAAGCCAACACATAAAGGCAAATATCCTGTTTATGGGGGCAATGGAATAATTGAATATGTAGACAAGAACAATGATGAGAACGTAATTGCTATTGGAAGAGTTGGAGCATATTGTGGTAGCTTATATAGAGTTTTAGGAAAGTGCTGGATTAGTGACAATGCTATTTCAGCGCAATCTAAAATAGACGCAAATATGTTTAGCTATTACATTTTGTATTCTTTAAATCTTAATGAAAGAAGTGAAGGGACTGGGCAACCCTTGATTACACAAGGTCTTTTGAATAATATTAGGATATCAATTCCAAGCATTGAATTAATCAATCAGTTTGAGAGAAATGTTTCAAAAATCTTTGTACACGAGAGTTTTTTAGAAAAAGAAAACCAAAAGTTATCAGGGCTTAAAGACTTACTTCTTTCTAAACTTGCAACAATTAATAATTAAATTCGATGATTATGAACGCAAACAAATATCTATTAATTCAACAGGGATATTCAATATCATATTGCGAAACAGAATGTTTTGAAAACGGTAAACCTATTAATAAGCCTACAGAAGATAAAAGGTCTAGTAAGGAAATAGCAGAGGAGTTACAGATTAAGTTTTATAATATTTTCTTAAAAAAACATTTTAAACATATTGTTATACTTTCTGCGGCAGGAACATCTTTAGATAATGGGGATAATAAGGGAAAAACAAGGGACGGTTTATGGGAACACTGTAAAGATGAAATTCAAGAGATATTTGAGTTGTGCCCTCAAATTAAAGAGAAAGGTTTTGAAGCCAATAAAGATATTGAGGGATTGTTGACCGCAATAATACTCTATGAGAAGGTTAACAAGAGTATTTTAGATAAAGATGATAAAAGCATTAAGGAAAAAATTGAAAAGAAAATAGCAGAGTCATGTGCTTTGAAACTAGATAAAAACAAAGCACCTCATATTGATTTCTTAAATAAAATTACAGCAAGAAAACCAAGTGATCCAAGAGTTCAAGTTTTTACTACAAATTATGACACTCTTTTTGAACAAGCAGCAAACGAAGCGGGTTTTGTTATAATTGATGGCTTTTCATTTACTCAACCGCGTAAGTTTTCTGGAAGATATTTCGATTTTGATATTGTAAATAGGGAGAAGACTAGACTGAAACAAGAGGAAAGTTTTGTTTCAAAAGTATTTCATTTATATAAATTACATGGGTCTTTAAATTGGGAAAAAGATTCAGGTGTAATTACCCAAAAATCAAAAACAGACAATCCATTAATTATTTATCCTGCTTCTGAAAAATATGAGAGTTCTTATGAACAACCATACTTCGAAATGATGTCAAGATTTCAGCAAGCATTAAGAAAAGAAAACACATTGCTTATTGTGGTTGGGTTTGGATTTCAAGATAAGCATATTCAAAACGCAATTATAGAAGCGGTTGAACAGAATCCTAGTTTTCAACTTGTAATTGTTAACTATAATGGTAGTGGTGGTATTGAAACTAAACCCTTTTCACAGTTTTTTAATGAACTTGAAAGTTATGAGATTAAAAGAAATGTAAGTATAGTTTTTGATACTTTTAGCTCTTTCACTAAAAAATTCCCATCAAACCAAACTTACTTTGAACCAATAAAAGGGCTTAGTGATGAATCCATTTAATCATAACTATTTTTTGGGTTATGTAAATGAGGTAACACCTCAATATGTTAAAGTACATTTCCCTTCTGCTAATCTACTTGAAAAATTTAGTCATCAAGGAGTTTTTTATTCTGGCGGAAATGTGGGCAACTTTATTGTAATAGAGGGAGAAGAGTATGGATTTCTTGCTAGAATTATTGAAATAGTTCTGCCTGATAGTGAAAGAAAGGCAATTAGCGAGAAGGCTATTCAGCATGATGAAACTCTTTTTCATCCATCGGGTAAAGCTGAAATACTATTAAATTTTAGTGTCTTTGAACCAAGAAAAACAAATAAAACAGTATCAATTTTCCCAACTATTGGTTCTAAAGTTTATTCTTGTTCAGACGAGCAAATATCAATTTATGTTCAAGAATTTGGTTCAAATAAAAATAGCTCTGAAAATGTTTTTGCAAGCATTGGTAAGTTAACCTCAAATAATGCACAATGTAATATCTCGCTAAATTCAATATTCGGTAGACACTGCGCAGTGGTAGGTACAACGGGTGGGGGTAAGAGTTGGACTGTTGCTAAGTTAATTGAAGAAGTTGTTAAGCTAACGAATAATAAGGTTTTATTAATTGATGCTACAGGAGAATATAAAAATTTAAACTGTGAAAGCGTTACATTTGGAGTTGATGCGGCTTTTCCTTATAAATATCTGACAAATAGTGATTTTTGTTTTTTATTTCAAGAACACTCTCCAAACACAGTTGGGGCATTATGTGATGCAATTCATACATTGAAACTCATTAAATTAGGTGTCATTTCAGATGGTGTGAAAATTGGAAAAGATCCAGATATCACAATTCAAAATGTTAGAAATAACATTCATAAGTTTAGCGATTGTGAATTTGATATAACCAATCTTGCCAAGCAAGTTGCAAATGAGTGTGTTAAGAGCAAGTTTCAGTCTGGGAGGAGTGTTTATGAAGAAGATAATTTTAAACTAGGTTATAGTTCGCATCTAATTTCTCGGATAAATTTATTGTTAAGTAATGATGTTGTTTGCACAGCCTTGGGAGTTAATAATCAATCCACAAGTAGTGCGAAAGATGTGATATCCATCATTAATAATTTTTATTCATCTAGTAATAAGAATCAAATACTAAGAATAAGCTTTGAGAAATTATCATTTGACTTTGCTATTAGAGAGTTAATAGTTGATTTTATCTCATCTATATTACTAAAGAAAGCAAGAAATGGTTTCTTTAATAACGAACCTTCTTTATTTATTATCGATGAAGCTCATCAATTCTTAAATAAGAGGATAATTACTGAGGATAATACCACATTCTCTCTTCAAAATATAGATTTGATTGCTAAGGAATGCAGGAAATATGGTCTTTTTTTATGCCTTGCAACTCAAATGCCAAAAGATATTCCAATTGGAACTCTTAGCCAAATGGGAACATTTATTGTTCATCGGTTAATTAATGAACAGGATAAAAAATCTATAGAGAATGCGGCAACATCTGCAAATAAGAGTGTATTGTCTTTTTTACCAATATTAGGTGAAGGAGAAGCTTTATTGGTTGGTGTTGATTTTCCAATGCCCTTGATGATCAAAATAAACGAACCAGAGAAAAAGCCTGTATCTGATACTCCTAGATTAATTTTGAAATAGAATTAGTAAAAACTAATAAATATTGTAGTTTATGGCCGAATTACATGTAAGTAAAAAAACAATTGGAAAATTGTTTAGTGAAATGCAAAACAGAAAGTTCATTATTCCTGATTTTCAACGACCTTATAAGTGGGATATAGAGAAATGTGAAACTTTATGGAAAGACATTGAAGACTTTTCAATTTCAGAAGCTGTAAATGGTGCAGATTATTTCCTTGGGACTATTGTTTCCTATTCAACTAATGAAAAGAACCTGGAGATAATTGATGGGCAACAACGGATAACATCTTTTCTATTAATGCTTAGATCATTTTATCGAAAGTTGGAGGATATGCGTGAGGATGAAGATGTAATCGGTTTAAAGAATCAATTAGCACCATGTATATGGGATATAAATCCAATTTCACAAAGAGTTACTGATAAAACTAAAATTCATATTTTATCACAAGTTGCAACAGAAGAGGATAATGAAACATTTCATAGCATACTAGAAACAGGTGTCAGCGCCACTGATGCAACTGATAATTATTCTAAAAACTATGTCTTTTTTAAATCGAAGTGTGATGAATATGCCGAGAATAATCCAATGCAATGGAAACAACTTTGCATTACTATATTGCTGAAATGTATAGTATTACCAATTGAATGTGACGCTCAGGATACTGCTTTGACAATTTTCTCAACCTTAAACGATAGAGGCTTACCATTAGCTGATTCAGATATTTTCAAGGCTCAAATATACAAGTACCAAGATACCGAACAGAAAAAGAAGGACTTTACTAATACTTGGAAAGAGTTAATGCATATCTGTAAACATTCTGGAATGTCAGTTGATGATGTATTTAGGTACTATACTCATATTTTGCGTGCAAGGGAACGTGACAAATCAAAGGAAGTTGGTTTAAGAAGATTCTATGCTGAGGATTCTTATGCTAGGTTAAAGAAAAATAATGTAATTCCAGAGATAATGCTTTTGGCTAATTTCTGGAGATATGTAAACAAAAATGTTTTACCCGATGGTGAGTGCAATTATGAGTTATCTACTGAAGCCCGTAAGTATTTGCATTGTTTATATTATTATCCTAATGAGTTTTGGAAATATGCAGTAAGTGTATTCTTCCTAAAGAACGTGAATAGCAAGACATTCGATAAAGATTTATGTATTTTATTAAGAAAATTAATTGCAAATATGTTTGCAAAATTTATTGATTCGCCTACAGTAAATGCAATTAAAGACGACATTTATTTATCTTGTATATCACTAAATTCAAACAATGAACTTCAATTTAAGTTTGCACTAAATGAAGACTTGCTAAAGCAACAAATCAATGGTCATTCATCTTCTAGGATTTCTCGTGCACTATTGTTATTAGACGCATACCTTAATTTAAATCAAGTAGAATTAATTCCAGATACTTTCGAGATTGAACACATTTTACCTAAAAAGTGGCAGGATACAAATTATAATGGATGGACTATTGAAGAAGCAAAAAACTATTTAGATAGATTTGGGAATAAAATAGTATTTGAAAATAAACTTAATATTCAAGCTGGGAATGGCTATTTTGGTGTTAAGAAACAAAAATATAAAGATTCAAAAATTGCAGTGATAAAAGAATTATATTATTATCCAAAAAATGATTGGACTAAAGAGGATATTGAGATAAGAGAGGAGCGGTTTAAACAAAATCTTATTGGCTTTTTCAAGAATGAATTAAACTAAACATCTGTTAAAAATGCCCGAACAACAGAATATAGAGTACAAGCAGAGTTGGCACGACGATTACCTTAAATGGGTTTGCGGTTTTGCCAATGCCATTGGCGGTGTAATTTATATTGGCAAGGATGATAATGGAAATGTTGTTCATTTACCCGATTACAGAGCATTGATGGAAACTATTCCTAACAAAATTAGGGATTTAATGGGCATTATCTGCGATGTGCAGCTACACACCGAAAACGGAAAGAATTATATATCCATTAAAGTTAATCCTTATACAGTGCCAGTTTCGTTGCGTGGCAGGTACTACTACCGCTCGGGCAGCACTAAATTGGAGCTAACTGGCGTTGAACTTAACGAGTTTTTGCTTAAAAAGGCAGGTAAAACTTGGGATGATGTTGTTGAAGAGGGTGCAACTGTTGCAGATATTGATGAGAATAGCCTTTCAAAGTTTATAGCCGACAGTAAGGAGAAAAGTCGAATGCCCGACACCACTGGGTTAAGCACTTTTCAAATATTGGATAAGCTAAGGTTAACCGAAGGTAGAAAACTGAAACGTGGGGCTCTAATACTATTTGGCAAAGACCCCAATCGAATTTATCCGAATATTCAGGTTAAAATAGGTCGCTTTGGGAGCGATGCATCTGACCTAAAATTTCAGGAGGTTATTGAGGGTAATCTTGTTCATCTAGTGCAGGAGGTTCAGGTACAACTGAATTACAAATTTTTGACTCGACCAGTTGCTTTTGAGGGTTTTCAACGGATTGAGAAAGACCAATACCCAATACAGGCTCTACGCGAAATGCTTTTAAACGCTTTGGTTCATCGCACTTATATGGGAGCAGCAATTCAAATGCGTGTATTCGATAACAAACTTTCCATTTGGAACGAAGGTGGATTACCCTATGGGTTAAGCCTTGAGGATTTGAAATTGGAGCATAACTCCCGTCCACGAAACCCAATTATTGCTAATGCTTGTTTCTTTGCAGGTTATATTGATACATGGGGGCGTGGCACACTTAAAATCATTAATTCGTGTAAGGAAGCAGGCTTACCCGAACCCGAAATTAAAGAGATGAACGGAGGTGTAGAAGTTACTATTTTCAGTCATCCACAAACCGAAATTTCGGAACGACTTCGGAAAGATTTCGGGAAGATTTCGGAAAAGATTAGGAGTAATTTTGGAACAATTTCCGAACGAATTGCTATCGAACCCGCAAAAAATGTAGACTTTATTCAAAGTAATTACGAGGTATTCGAGGATTATCTAAAGATTAACTTCGGAATAACTTCGGGAAAACTTCGGGAAAGCTTCGGGAAAGCTTCGGGAAAGAACTTGCCCAATCCAATTAACACATTGATAATTATAATCTTATTTCCCGAAATTACGGCCGAAGAAATTGGGTTGATACTTGGTACATCGACTAGAACTGCTGAATCATATATTAAAAAGTTAAGAGAAGAAGGGTTAATTGAGAGAATAGGAGGTAGAAAAGAAGGTCTTTGGCAGATTAAAAAATTGAATTAATGAAATTCACCGAAGAACAACTAGAAAAGGCTTTTACGGAGCTATTGGGAAACGAAGGGTTCACCCACCACTTGGGCAATACTATTGTAAGAGCAGTTGATGAGGTACTTATTGAAGATGACTTGATAAACTACCTGCTTACCAAGTACAAAAGCAAACAGTTAACCTTAAACGAGGCAAAATCTATTGTTCTTCAGTTAAAAACCTTACCTGCTTCTGACCTTTATGAGAGTAATAAAACCATTCTTCGTTGGTTGAGCGATGGCTTTATACTTAAACGCGAAGACCGCAGCCAAAAGGATATTCATATTGAACTGATAGACTATAATGGTTTAGAGGCTCAGTTTGCAAGCCCTGATTTAGACAAGATTGCAGCAGAACCAATATCCGAATATCAAAACGATTATAACATCTACAAGTTTGTAAATCAGCTGGAGATAGTTGGTTCAGAAAGGCGTATTCCCGATGGCATTATTTATATTAATGGCTTACCCTTGGTGGTATTTGAATTTAAGAGTGCCATACGAGAAGAAGCTACTATTTACGATGCTTTTATTCAGTTAACAGTTCGCTATCGTAGAGATATTCCTGAACTATTTAAATACAATGCTTTTTGCGTTATCAGCGATGGCGTGAACAACAAAGCTGGTTCATTTTTTGCTCCGTATGAGTTTTTCTATGCTTGGCGTAGAATTGCAGGATTAGCAAAGGATGTTGATGGTATCGACAGCATGTTTACCTTGGTTCAAGGTATGTTCAACAAGAATAGGTTAAGAGATATAATCCGTAATTTCATTTATATCCCCGATACATCAAAGAAGAATGAGAAGATCGTTTGTCGTTACCCTCAGTACTACGCAGCCAAACGATTATTCGACAATATCAAATTAGCCCAAAAACCTCAAGGCGATGGAAAGGGCGGGACTTACTTTGGTGCAACAGGTTGTGGTAAAAGTTTTACAATGCTTTACCTTGCAAGGCTTTTGATGAAGAGCAAGCACTTCGAAAGTCCAACCATTGTGATGATTACCGACCGTATCGATTTAGACGACCAGCTATCTGAACAGTTTACCAATGCCAAAAAGTTCATTGGTGATAATATGGTGGTAAGCGTTGAAAGTCGAGCCAACTTAAGAACACTAATACAAGGACGAAAAAGTGGAGGGGTATTTCTAACTACAATACACAAGTTTACTGAAGATACCGAATTGCTTAGCGAAAGAAGCAACATAATTTGCATATCGGACGAAGCGCACAGAAGTCAAGTAAACCTTGACCAAAAAGTAATCGTTAATCAGACAGATAAGACAGTAAAGAAAACTTATGGCTTTGCCAAATACCTACACGACTCTTTACCCAATGCAACTTTTGTTGGCTTTACAGGCACACCAATTGATGCAACTCTCGATGTGTTTGGTAAAGTTGTTGATGCCTATACAATGACTGAGTCGGTAAGGGATGAAATAACTGTGAGAATTGTATATGAAGGTAGGGCTGCAAAGGTTGCATTGAATAATAGCGAGCTCGAAAAGATAGAACAATACTACAAAGATGTAGCCGAGGCAGGAGCCAACGAGTATCAGATAGAGCAAAGCAAAGAGGAAACTGCCAAAATGGATGCTATTTTGGGCGATCCAAAACGTTTAAAAGTTTTAGCCGAGGATTTTGTGAAACACTATGAAAATAGAATTTCAGAGGGTGCTACGGTAAAAGGCAAGGCAATGTTTGTTTGTAGCAACAGGGAGATAGCTTACAATCTATATAAAAACATAATTGCTTTACGACCTGAATGGAAAGAGGTTAAAGTTGCAGCCGATAACGAAATACTATCCGAGGAAGAAAGGAAGAAAATCAAACCGATGGAAAGAATCAAAATGGTTATGACCAGAGGTAAGGACGATGGTGAAACGCTTTATAACCTATTAGGCACAAGCGAATACCGAAAAACATTAGATACTGAATTTAAAAACGAAAAATCGAATTTCAAGATTGCTATTGTTGTTGATATGTGGTTAACAGGGTTTGATGTTCCTTTCCTAGATACCATGTATATTGATAAACCAGTAAAACAGCACAACTTAATTCAAACTATATCGCGTGTTAACCGCAAGTTCGAAGACAAGGAGAAAGGTTTGGTTGTTGACTACATTGGCATTAAAAAACAAATGAATCTTGCCCTAGCCAAATACAACAAAGGGGACGAGGACAATTTTGAGGACATTGCTGAATCGCTAATCATCGTTAGAAATCATTTAGATCTTTTAGGTAAACTGTTTCATACCTTCGATAGTTCAAAATATTTCAAAGGCACAACGTTACAGCAACTAAATACGCTGAATTTAGCTGCTGAATTTGCGCAGCAAACCAAGGATTTTGAAACACGATTCATGGGTTTGGTAAAACGGTTAAAAGCAGCTTACGATATTTGTGCTGGAAGCGAACAGCTAACTCAAGCCGAAAGGGATTACACCCACTTTTATTTAGCAGTACGTTCTATCGTTTTCAAACTCACTAAAGGTGATGCACCTGACACAGCACAAATGAATGCTAAGGTTAGGGAAATGATAAAAGATGCATTGCAAAGTGATGGAGTCGAAGAATTATTCAAAATTGGTGATGAAAAGGAATCTGAGCAAGACCTATTTGATGAAGATTATTTGGCAAAGATTGATAAAATCAAGTTGCCAAACACTAAGATAAAACTACTTCAACAGCTATTAGCCAAGGTTATTGCCGAAATCAAAAAGGTAAACAGGGTTAAAGGCATTGACTTCACAAAGAAAATGCAGGCACTCGTTGAACGTTACAATCAACGTGATGAGAACGATATATTAAGGAGTGAGGTTTATGAAGAAATGGCAGAGCAACTTACCAACATGATATGGGAGGTTCACAAGGAGTTTTCAGCAGGTGAAGCATTAGGTATTGACTTTGAAGAGAAAGCCTTTTATGATATACTGAAGGAACTTTGCATTAAATATGACTTTACTTATCCCGAAGATAAACTTATAGAACTTGCTAAAGCAGTTAAAGAATTGGTTGATGGACAAGCAAAGTTCCCCGATTGGAATAAACGTGACGACATAAAATCTGCCTTAAAGGTTGGTTTAATTTTACTCTTAGATGAGTTTGGTTATCCTCCGGTTGAGAGAGATGAGGTATATGTTGAGATTTTCGAACAAGCTGAGAATTTTAAGAAGAATAGAGTTTTATAAAGTTTTTTTATGTTGAAAGAAGCCATTCAAAAACATTTTGATAGATTATCGGTTAAAAAGGAAAAGTTCCCAAACACTAAACTAAAATATTTAGAAACTGATGAAGAGTTTCATTCTAGGCTTATTGGGGAACTTCAAGGTATAGAGAAGAAAGATAACAGAGAATCAGTTGTTTGCATTTTTAATCAATATTTTGAAAAGGCTAAAAGGGATTTACCAAATTCAACTGAAATGGAGTTGTTAAAGTATGCTCTGGAAGAATTTAAATTTATTCGAACAACAAAAACACCCTATGGCGATGAGGCTTTGGATTGGTATAACTCACCCATTGAATACATTATTGATGAGTATGCTAAATTTTTAGCATATAATGAGTTAATAAACAATTTATATGTTACTTATTCTAGTAAAACAAATCATATTAAGGATTCCAACTCAAAACCTTCAAAATTAAATGGTGTAGGTAGACCAAAAACAGAGTATTATACTTTTAAGTGGAATGAAGACTATATTGAAGAACTAAAACATTTATTTAAATTCCTCACTGACATTAATGATCCTTTCATTGAAAAAATTGGTTATATAGAGTTTGAAAATAATTTTTTAGGAAAGAAGATTCAAAAAATTGTATGGTTAAAACAGGTTGGTTTACTTATTTTCCTTCTTGATAATCTAAGTGGTTTCATTGATAAAAAGTTGTATTCGACAAAAAAGGGTTCTCAAATCATAAACTCTTCGTTTCAAAATAATTTCTTGTTTAAACAAAAGGGTCAGACTTTTAATATTACAAAAGATACAATCTATTCTGCAAGATATAGGTTTATTAAAGGTCTAGATAAAGATAAAGATCAAGAGAATGAAAATAATTTTAAAAAAATTCAAACTGTAATTCAAGAACTTAGAGAATTTTATTAGGTGCAGGTCTAGAAGAATTAATTTTTCTGGACCTAGACTACTTTATTATAGCTCCTTTATTAATCTAGCCGCATAAGTAAAGGAGACTTTTTATGCAAAAAAACTTTCAGGATCAACCTCTTTATACATTAACAGTAGGAGAGTGGATCAATCTTCAAAAATCTTTATTAAAAGAATTTACACAATCTCATTCTAGAGAAACTGGAGACATCAAAGAGCTACTTACTATTGAAGAAGCAGCTAAATATCTAAAGATGTCGAAAGCAACACTTTACACGATGAATTGCCATCGACAGATACCATTTACAAAGGTTTCTGGGAAAGTTTATTATCGTCGTAGCACCTTAGATCAGTGGTTAGCATCTGGGGATAGAAAGACCCAAGCACAGCTTAAAAGAGAAATTAGGGAGGGTAGGTAAATGGACCAGTATAGCGTATTTGAAATGTCCCTTTCTGAATTTAGAAAAGAGATAGAAAGAAAGCACAATTATTTAGTTTCCTATTCTAAAAAGCCAAATGCAAACCCAGAATTTTTAAAGAATGAAAGCGAAAACCTTTCATTACTAGTAAATGTTTACAATGGGTTAGAATCACAATTTCATTTTATAGAACCTTTACTTCCTGTTTGTCAGGAATTTTGGGAAATTCAAAATCGTGATCGTGAACTTGGGATTGTACAACTTGATATTTATACAAATCCCTATAAGAAGAACAGAGGTTTAATAATCTATAATCCATTTAGCAATGATCGATTTTAAACCTATTCTACAATCTAATCAAGAAAATAAACAAAAACTTGATTTAAGTAAACTAACTAAACCACGCACCTCTCAACAAAGGTTGAGAGATGCGTTTGACCAACCACCTATTAAAAAATTAGTTGGTGAAATTTGGTTAAGGGGTGAACTTCATATTCTATTTGCTGATACTGGAGTTGGAAAATCAATATTAGCTGTAACCATAGGTAATTCGCTTTCAAAAGGTGAACAAGTTTTATTCTTAGAAAATGAACTTGAACCGTTGAACGTTTTGTACTATGATTTTGAACTATCCGATCGTCAATTTCTTCATAGGTATTCCAATGAAAAAGAAGAGTGTTTTGGTTTTAGTGAACACTTTTTTATTGATACTATTGATTTTGTTGAGTTAGATAAAGCGTGTAATGGTTTAAGTTTTGAGAATGCCTTATTGAAAAAGATTAGAAATGATATTGAAGTGCTAGGGATTGATATTTTAATTCTTGATAATCTATCGTATCTTAAAACTCAAACGACCCAGTCAACCGAGTGTGCTTTGGAGTTAATGCGAGCATTGAACGAGTTAAAAAAGGAGTACCAAATTTCTATTCTTGTATTGGCTCATACTCCTAAAGTCGAGATTTCATCACCGTTAACGATAAACAGCATTGCTGGTTCAAAGCATATAAGCAATTTCGCAGATAGCGTTTCTGCTATAGGTAAGAGCGTTCAAGGATCAAATATTCGTTATATAAAACAGGTAAAACCAAGTAGAAGTGCCGAAATGGTATATGATTCTGAAAACGTAATAACCTGTGAACTTAATAAAGAGGATTCATTTTTAACGTTTAAATTCATTGGGTTTGACAATGAAAAAAGTCATTTAAGACAACCGATAGGGGACGATGAACGTAATGAAATGGATGAAAAAGCATATGAATTGAGCAAACAAGGAAAAAGTTACGCTGAAATTGCTGAAACACTATTAGGTGATCCAAAGAAGAAAGGGACAATTTGTAAATGGATAAAACGCTATAACGTTTCCAAGGTTTCCAATCCCAATAATGGAAACGATGGAAACGACGATATACCTTTTTAGAAAAAAACTTTGTTCATTGAATGCACGGAGAATGAGATATTCTTCGTGCATTTTGTGTAATTAATGGGCATATTAATTCAAATTAATACGACATTGAATGTGCTTCAATAATAATTGATTAAAATGATTATTCTACGAGCGTTGAACGCTCATGCTGATTTTTTAAGGAAATTCAATAGTGAAAATTAGATAAAATATTGTATATGTGACATTTAAATAATTGCCCGAGCGTTCAACGCTCGGGCAATTATTTTCATCTTAATAAGGATGTAAATGACTTTAATAATCTGAATATGAGCAAATAACAAAATTACAGTGAGCGTTCAACGCTCGAATATTGTTTCCTTCATTCTGTAAAATAAAGAAATGGATTACAATTTGGAAAACGCTTATTGCTGAAAATAACTTATGAAGTACTCTATTTATGTTTGATAATCAACGATATATGAAAATTGTAATTTAATAAATCTATTAAAAACTCTAGAACCGTTGATTTTATTCCTTTCCCGTGAAATAGGATTTTTATATTGGTAACCTTTTCGGATGATAATCAACGATATATGTAGTTAATAATTCAATTAATTAATAAAAAAACTCTGGAATAGTCGATTTTATTCCTTTCCCGAGAAATAGAATTTTTACACTGGTAGCCTTTTCGGATGATAATCAACGAAATATGAAGTTAATAATTCAATTAATTAATAAAAAAACTCTGAACCTGTTGATTTTAGTCCTTCCCCGAGAAATAGGATTTTTGGGATAATTATCTATGCGATTAGTGATCAACGATATATTTGAAACCCTACATTGTAATCATTGGATAATTAACTTGATGTACTATTTGAAATCAAATTATACTACTCTTAATTTACTTGCAGAATTAAACTTTGCCATAAAATTTATATAAGTATTATCATTTTTACCTTTTATTTGACCAATAAACTCAATAAAACCCCTTAAACGGTTTAAAAAATAAATTCTTTGTTCATCTGTAATATCATTTTCAATATGAAAATGATTTAAGGTAGCACAATCAATTCCGTTTGTAGAAAGGTCGTGAAGCATAGCTCGCACTTTTTTAAGAAACTTACGGTCAGCATTTATCTTTTTATTTACAATTATACCAGTAACTGTTTGCTTTTGATTATTTAACCTTACACGTAATTTCTTTTTGTTAATAGTGAAGTTATTCTTTCTTATAAGATTTATTAAATCCAAAATTGTGTCAATTGGTATTTTATTGTCTGAAGAGAAAGTTAAATCATCTGCATATCTTGAATAGCAGAGACCAGTGCTTTTGCAAAATGTAACTAAGTCTGCATCTAATTGACTACAAATAAAGTTGGATAACACAGGTGAGGTTGGTGCTCCTATCGGTAATCTTCCATTGAAAGTTGTAAGTAATGTTAAAGCATTAGCAATCTGTTCATTAAAATTAAAAAAATCTGAACAAAACAATTCCTTTACTTGTTTTGCTCTAATATTTGGAAAGAAGTCTTGAAGATCAATATTAAGTACAGTTTTTTTACCAACATGTACTTTTGCATTGTTAGCAATATTACATTGAACACCTAAATAGTTTGGATTGATTACAAACCCATGAACCTCTTTGGGCTTTATAGATAAATAGTATGCTTGAAGGTAATAATTCAAACGCTTCTGAATCCTCTTCAAATTTTTTGAGGGAGCACTAATTTCTCTATAACCACCCTTTTTCTTGGGTCTTTGAAAACTTGCATAGGAAGGATTATTGATAAAATATTCTATCTCATTAAAACTTGTCTTTAGTAACCTACAGAGTTCATTTGGAGTCTCAATGGCAAGAAGAGAAAGTGTATTATTTTCATGATTATATAATCTACTTTTTGGTTTAATGATCCTCACAGTTTTCCCATTAAAACAAAGTCTTGCTTTATCCACTGCCAATTTTTCAACTGAAAGAATATTAAATACTGTCTTCATATTAAGAAAGTGAGCCGTTGTAAATTATCTATTAAGATTTATCTGCAATTCATGAGAAGCGGAACGAAGTGAGCATCGCAATGAATTGCAGGAACTACATTTCCACCACTCCCAATTGGGTTGCAGGAACACAACCGCAAAGTCTTTAATGACTCATAATTTTATATACAACGGCTCAATATTTTAAAATGGATTATCTATTTCATTTAATCTAGAGGATGAGATTGCAAAATAATTCTCTGTTTTATCGATATCTATAAACCGAGTAAAATTACTATCTCTTCTGACTGTAACATAATCTATTTTACCATTTCTGTTTTTGGCAATTATCAACTCTACAATCCCCGATAAATCATTACCATCCTCATCTTCCATAAATCCATAGTATTCTGGTCTATGAATAAAAATAACCTTATCAGCATCCTGCTCAATTGATCCGCTATCCCTTAAATCTGAGAGTTGTGGACGTTTATTTCCACCTCGAGTTTCAACAGAACGGTTTAATTGACTTGTTGCTATTACACAGACATTATTATCCTTAGCAATATTTTTTAATTCTCTACTGATATAACCAATTTCTAATTCTCTGTTATTACGATATCTACTGGAACTCATCATTTGCAGAAAATCTACAACAATGACTTTGACCCCATCCTCTTGAATGTGTTTTTTACATAAAGATTTGATAGACGAAGTTGAGTTGCTACTGCTATCGTTAATGAAAATTTTGCGACTAGACAAAAGATCTTCTATACTTGATATTTGATTCTTTTCAAAAGGATTAAGGTTATTCTGAATTATCTTACTTACTGCAACACCAGATAAAGCGGAAATGAATCGATTAGTAAGAAAGGATTCTGAAAGGTCAAAGGTAAAGTAAAGAACTGGATTTGTTATAGATACATTTAGAACTAAAGAAACTAAAAATTGTGTTTTTCCCATTGAAGGCCGACCGCCAACAACTACAAATTCTCCAAGTAATAATCCTCCAATAGCTGAATCTAAATCTCTATACCCACTTTTAATAATATTTGTATTTATGACATCGCTCTGAATTGTTTTAAAGTTTTCAGATACAAGTAATGATATAGTTTTAGATTCTTTAATTAAACCATCATGTGTTTCGTATTCGTAAATTAAGTTCTTGATCTGCTGAATTATTTCAATCTCATCAATACCTTGATTGCTGAGTATTTCTTGAAGTTTAACTATTAGGTTCTGTTTCATATTATAAAATTAGGAAAACTATTCAAACACTATTGAGATGTTCATAAAAATAATTAAGACCATTAAAGAGCTAAATAATAGAATTTTATAAAGTAAATCGATATAAAAATCACATCACTTTAGATTGTTGATATATTACTTGATAAATAATTGACAAGTCAACTAGTAGCCTATTTGTTCAATTATTAAGTTGGTAGAATCCTTATTTTCATTATAATACAAACTCTCAGGTACATAAATGTTGCTAATTTTCCATCGTCTATCAACAGCATTTAGCCCTCCTACCGTGTTGTAGTCAATAGGTATGTAATTGCCTTTTGGCATATCATTGCGATTGTCTATAATATAATACATATAGCCTGAGGGAATAGATCCGTTCCAATATACAAGGCATAGTGCATGACCTATTACTTTAGTTCTTCCAAATCTAGCAATATATGGTTCTAACCCCCAGAATCTTAGTAGACCAGCAGTCATCAATGCCCAATCATCACATTTTCCCCCGCCATATTTAATAAATCTATCTGGACGAAGGATAGTATCAGAAATAAAATATTTATACCTAGCGACTATCATTTTTTGAAAAGATTCAATCTCTGCCCAACTTAAAGTTGCATCACAATTTAAATCGGCCTGTATGTACATCTTTTCTAGTTTTTCATCATGCAGTTTGGTTATGTTCCTAAAAATAAAGGTATTAATTTTAATAAGCAGTTCGTATTTAGATGAAAAAGTTAGATTAGAATCAAGAATAGTAAAACTCTTTTTGTTGTTAGTGTTTTTTACTGTATATGGATAGCCACGGTAGGTAATTGTATCTTGTGAAAAGGAATAGAAGCCTGTATTTAATGTTAATGTAAGATATAAAATTAGTTTAATAATCATATTTCTATTATAAGAAACCATGATATTTAGTTAATAATGGTTTATTGATTATGAATGAATTATTTCAGACTATTGATGATGTAAAAATTATTTCATGTCTAGTCCATGCATCTTTACAATAATAATTCTGATTATTATGATTTGGACAAGGACAGTTATTTGATTTCCATTTGTCTTTAACTTTTGTGTTTTTTGTTTCTGAAATAACTTGTGATTCAAATCTTTTATAAAAATATTCTAAAAACATTGGTAATCTAATACTTCTATTTGTATCATATAAAACTGGACTTACACAAATAAAAATATTCATCCCTTTTAAAGAAGTTAGTTTATCACAGAAAAGATTCAGATTGAAGAATGGTATATCAATAATGTTGGACAACAGGTGTATTTTTAATATTGGATTGTTTGATAGATATTTTGTTGAAACGCTATCTAAATCACAGCAGATGGGGCTTATTGATTTTAAATTAATTTGAGGGCAAATACAATTTACATGAGCTATGCCACGTTTTAATGCAATTTCAGATGGTTCAATTAAGTTCAAACATTTAATTATGGGATTAATATCCATTTTCTTAATTGTTTCTAAAAAAACCATAGAAGCTAAAGCCTGACCGCAGCCCCAATCGTAAATTTCAATTACCTGATTTTTAATATTTTTAGATATTTTTTTTGTAGCTTCTTCAATTTTAGAGAAATGCATTTTACCATAAGCATACATATAAACATAAAGTAATTCATACTCGTCAATAATTTTAAGTCCATTATCTAGCTTATCCTTTAGATATTTTTTCTGATAGCTAGATAAAGTGTTCATATAATCAATTGACAACCCCCTAATTGCTACAAAATTCCTAATTTCTAATGATGTCAAATTATTTGAATAAGAACTTTGCTCAGGTTCAAGAATTTCTTTTGATACATTTAAGTTTAATTTTGATGTTAGAAAACTTGATAGGTTAGAGTAGAAATCAATTAATCCATCTTTAAAATTATCTAATGATACTTCATAAAGTTGCTCTATTATGCTATCTCTAAGAAAAATGTATTCATTCTTTTTAGAGTTTATTAATTCTATAAATTGTTGACATAGATCTTTCCTTCTTAACCTTTGAAAAGATAATATTGCTGTACTATAAAAATTGATGAAAGTAATAGTTGATTTAAATGAAAACTCTCCTTCTTCTTGTGCTTCAATTAGTAGGTTTAAAATTGTATCAAATCTATTTAGATAGTCTGTATTTGCATTATTAACTTTAAGAAAAAGCAAAGCTGCTTTAACTCTCTTTTTCAATGGATTTTTTTCACTTAAGTAATTTTCTATTTGCACAAGAGGAGAAACACACTTATATCTTTCGAAAAAATCAGCTAATAATTCTATGAAAGCAATTATGTGTTGACAATCATCATTAAATAACTTATTTTCAACAAAATCAAAGAAATAGTTAGTTACTTGTATTGTAGATTGCTGATGTTCAACATAAGATGTTGAATAATAAACATGTTGAATATTTAAGAAGTTATCATGAATGTATTTTATTGAATCTTCTAGTGAATCAATTTTTGATATTTCTTCTAAGTACTGAACATATTTCATTTTAAATTGTATTTTTTATCTAATTCTATACATTCAATAAAATGATCATAATTTTTTAACCTTATTTTGTTTTCAGCAATGAGTTTCAAAAATTCACTTTTAAATATACAGCAACTTGCTCCTCTTAAAAGATATTGTTCTTTATCATAGTGTTTTCTTACAAAAGAAACGGTATGAAAATATCCCTCTAGTTTTTCTGGGAAAGATGATAATAGCAAAGAAGTTTTTTCAAAATCATTAATTTTCTTAATATCATACAAATAAGAATCAAATAGTTCTATCTGATTTCTAATGCTAAAATCAGAATCAGCTTTTATCTTTTTTAAAAAAGTATCATTTTCTTTTAAAAAAGGATTAAATGCCAGTATATTCTTATCTGCCTTGTTCTTATTAAAAATAAATTCATATAAACTCTCTATTAAGACGTAATCAATTTTTTGATCTAATTTGAACTTCAAGTTAAACTCTTTTCCAAAAATGCTCTGAATTTTAATATCGTTAAAAATAATTTGTTCCGCTAATCTTAATTGCTTATATCCATAATACATTCCTAGCAAAGCCAATGTTATTTCTGATTGTGAAAAAACTAATTCTTCTGAGATAAGGTTTTTTAAAATTTCTTTATCATTTGACCCTTTTTTCCCATAAATATATAAATAAGAAACTTTAAAGAATTTCTCATTAATATCGAGTAAGTACTTTAGTACTTGCTTTTTCCCTGTTGAGCTTAGAAGTTTACTTTTTAATTCATCAATAGTAGTTTTCTTGTCTGAATGAAGACCCGAGAAAATTTCAAAAAACTTATCAATAAAATCTCTGTCAATTAATCCATTATCATAAATATGTTTAACTATGAAAGCATTTGGTTGAGAAGTATCGTTGTTATTATAGTCAAATAGTATTTTATAAGCAGTTATAAATTCCTTTTTAAGAATATTGCTAAAATTAAGTTCTATTTCATTATTTATTATTGAAAATGCTTCTAAAAAATGCCTAGAATAGTTTGATATTTCATTAGTTAAATTCGTATAATATAATTGCTGGTTTTTAATGAAGGCAAATAAGCCAAGAAGTCTATCGAAAATATCAATCTCTTTCTGATAATTTATACTTTCTGACTTATTAGATGGAATTAAATCTAATTTACTAATGTTATCATTAAAATAGTCAAATAAGTTCTCTGGAATATATCCCACATCTTGAGACAATGCTGTATTAATTATCTTTTCTTTAACATATTTATCAAATACAATTATTTTCTTAACTCTAGAAATAGGTAATGGTTTATTGTACAGAAAAACTTCATTATCGAAATTAACTTCATTGGGCTTAAGTATGATTTCCAATAAGCACTGTGAATTATCAAATGATTCTATATAACCATTAGCAATAATAATATTATTGTAATATTTTGATTGAATATCATCACAAGTTCTATTTTTAGAATATGAAACAGGAGTAATTATTCCAGAAGAGAAACAATCAAATAAATTTGAAATATGCAGTTGAATGTAAAATTTTGTCCTGAGGCTTTGAGTATTTGATTCAGTTGAAATGGATTTTTGTTGATCTAAATAAGATATTTGGTATTCTGATTTAGTTATTTTAGCATCATTTGAAGAGATGCCCGATTTATTTTTTCTTGTTTTAGACATAATTTTCTTATTTAAAAGGGTAAATCATCAAGATCAATAATGTTATCCATTTCAATAGGATTGATAGGTAATGTTTTGGTTGAGATTGTTTCTAATGTATATGAATCTTCAATAAAATTTGATTCAATAAAATGAGGTAAAGAATTTTTACTAAATAAAAAAAGATTTCCTCTTGCTCTAGTACACCCCACAAAATATTGAGTTTTAAATTCATCGTCAATCATCTGTAACTCTGGTATTATTACAGTGTCAAATTCCATACCTTTAGCTGATTTGAATGTAGTTACTAATATGCTCTTTAAATTTCTCTCTACAGAATCTCTATCAGAAGTAGGCATTCCACTATAGTAATATGAACAATCAAATTTTAATTCATTTCTTATGATATTATAATAGGTTTTTACTTCATTAGTATGCAATAATAAAACACCAATATTACCTCCAATATTGTCCTTAATAATATCTTTAAAAGTTTCAAAAATATCATGTATGTTTTTAAAAGTAAAGATTGTAGGTTTATCACCTCTTCTTTTTAGGTTTAAAAGTTGAAGCATATTTGCGTTTTGAGCACGTTCATTTTCTGGAACAAAATGTCTTGCAAAATTGAAAATCTCATATGTATTCCTGTGGTTTTCATCAAGTTCATGTGGGTTGTTTAAGCAGAAAATTTTTCTTAGATCTTCTTCTGTGCTTCCTAAAAAAACTTTTTGTGCATTGTCAGCACCAATTGAAATATTATTACATATTTCTTTAAAAGCATTATAAAGGGTTATTGGTAAATCTTGTGCTTCATCAAAAATTAATTCACTGAAAGAAATATTGTAGTCTATTAATTTCTCAGTTAATAATTCTTTTGATTCTATATAATCAGTTAGTCTTAAGTTACAATTACGAGCAAACCATTCATAAACTGATGAAACTCTATTTGAAGCATCTCTTAAGTGTTCATTCACGGAACCATTTATAGCCACAGTAAGCATTCTAGTATAAGTAAATAATCTAGATCTATTTTTTAATCTTGCTATTCTATATATCGCTACAACCGTTTTCCCAGAGCCAGGAACTCCTGTAGTGAAAATGGGTTTATCATCATCAATTGCCAATCTTTGAAGCCTAGTTAAATCATCTCTAATAGGTAATCTGAATTGAAAATTTGGCATAATTATTCTCCTTTGATCATTTCATTATTAGGGTTCTCTTTGTGGTGCTTCCAGTTGGTCATAGCGATTTCTTTTGAAGCATTTGCATAGCAGTATTCGCATAGATGGGGACAAGTGTTGTATTCACCAATATCTTTACTAAATATACAGCCACAAAACTCGCGCTGTCCTTTATCCTTATTATCTTTTTTCTTAATAATCTGAGGTGTAGAGTTGAAGAATAAATCTGCTGAAATTTTTTCAACTCCTAAGAAATCCATTAAAACATTATCATTAGGGAACAGTTTTATAATTAGATCATCATCAATACATTTGTTATGAACAATGCCATACTTTTCTAAAGCTAACTTTTCAGCACATGTACCGATTTCAAACCCCCATGTTTTATTTAGTTTTTGGAGTGCCTCGGCAAAATCATTCATCAATCGTTCATTGAACTCTTGGTATTTAATTGAATTTTTTCTAAGATTATTTTGAACTTTCTTATAGAGTTTAATGTCAGCAAAACTGAAAACCATTTTCTCTGTATGGTTCTTGAGTTGATTGCCAATGTTCTCTACCTTTCTAATTAACTCATCAACATCTATCTCATCAGTTAATATTAAAGGATCAAACCTCCATATAACTTTGTTTTTACCAATTTTCTCTGAAAGTTCAATAAATGTGTCAATACGTGAATTAACATCTGGAACTCTTGGTTCAAGTTTTTCCTTGTCATAATCGTTTAAAGTATATTGGAAGTAATAGTTTTTAATTTTCTCCTCAATAGACTCTAAATGCTTAATTATAGGTTTGGGGTTCTTTGACCAAAAAACAATAAGCCTTGCTTTGTTGAATGAAACATATAATGGAACACCATTAAAAGGATTTTTCCATTTAACATATCCTTCTTTTATTCTTTGCAATAGCCAATCAGAATAAAAAGCAGGAATATCGGTTGAACGACTTGCTGAAATAATGATTGGGGCTTGTGCTTCAACAACTTCACCATCTGTTTTGGTTATCTTAATTTTGTCCCAATTCATTTAAGTAGTTTAATTGATTATTGTAAAAGTACAAAAAGATTGAGCCTATGCAAACCGCTTAAACTATATTTAAAAATGTATATATAAATATTTAATATTCAATACAATATGATTTTATCATTTGTTTAATGTGAAGATTATGTGGTATTTAACAATAAATAAATAGTTCAGTACTTTGTTTTAATATAGTTTTAATAGACCTGAAATAAAAAAGCCTTACATCTCTGTAAGGCTTTGATTTTCTGAGTGATTCCGCCGCGATTCGAACGCGGGACCCACAGCTTAGAAGGCTGTTGCTCTATCCAGCTGAGCTACGGAACCAATATTTCAAATGCTTTGGCGCGCAAAAGTAATAAAAAAAGTAATGAATAAAATATGTTCAAGAAAAAAATAGAACTCAATATTAATTATTTGATGTTTTCTTTTCGTGAATTGCTAAAAATCTGGTACATAGAAGAATTGACCAAGACCAATGGTAAAAACAATACCGCCAATGATTGCATGTTCAATTGCAACTGCTAGTAATGACTGATGTTTTGAATAGGTATATGAGAATACAAATCCTATAATAGTAGCACCTATAACAGCAATCCAGTTCCCAAAAATTATATGTAGAAATCCAAAAAGAATACTATTTGTAAGAATCATCAACCACTTACTTGTAAAAAGTTCTTTGTATCTCTCAAAAAAGAAGGTTCTGTATATTAACTCCTGAGGATACGCTGACCAAATAGGGTAAAAAATCATAATGATAAGCCATAACCGAAAGGCCTTCCTAGGCAAATAAAATATAGATTCAGGTATGATAAACCAAGTGATTAGTAATATAAGTATTGATGCAACAATAGTTCTTATTAATAAATATTTCCAGCCAATAAAAGAATTAAAGCCTAGCTTTCTTCTGTCAAACTTTTTATTCCAAAAAAGGCAGAGCAAGCATACAAGAAAAACAATAAGTAATGGAATAAACTTATACCCGGGTAGTAATTTGAATCTATATAATAAAGGAATTACAACAAATAATAAGATAAGCTCAACACATTTAAACGTTTTTGAATTCATTGAATTTAGTAACAGAAATCAAATTAATTATATATTTAAAATCAATTACTTAAATCAACTTCAAATGAATCAAAGGATAACCTGTAACCAGTAACCTTTAACTGCTTTTAGTAGATTACAAACGAAACATATTGACTTACCCTTTTATCTGGAGGTATACTAAAAAGCCAAGCCGAAACATCTTCAAAATTAGTTAGCTGTTCATCTCCATGGAAATTAACATAAGGGATTAAATCCTTAGTAAAAACGAATATTAATCTGTTCTTTTCAGGCTCCTTTGATGATTTTTCTAGTGGGTAGTCAATCTGAGGATTTAAAGGAAATGTATACGATTTTCTTCCCTCAAGATATTGTTGTTTCTCGTAAGAGTTTGGATAAGTTAATGAAGCCTCCTTGTCATAGATATTAAAAATGGTTAAATAACAATTCATTGAAGGAGTTATAGAAAAGGACAATTTCTCACCATTTTGATACCCCGCCTTAATCCCATTAATTCCAACCGAAAGGGCAGGGTCTGGGCTTGTTTTATAGAGTACTACATCTGCATCGATGGTAACATTGATTACAAAGTTGTTGAACTCATCCATGGTTTTATTGAATTTTGCAGTGTACTGTTTTACTGCACCACGTATTTCTGATTGTTTGTCGGACATGAAAACCTCTTCGTATTTAGAGTTAACCTCACTTTTGAAAAGCATATCGTAGGCTTGAACATTCTCAGAAACACCAGCCATTTTCAGTGCATTTAGTTTTGCCTCGGCTAACGCCTTCGATTTTGCTTCTTCTTCACTTACAGCGCCTGTTATTGTGTAGCTGCCTTTAGCCCCAATAATATGTTTAACATCTTGTGCAAATGATGTAAAAACCATCATTATAAGAGATATGAGCAAGGTTGTTCTTTTCATAATTAGAAGTATTTTAAACTAAAAAGTAAATATATTGAAAATTGATTTACCAATAACGTGCCAGAATGAATAAAATGTGGAATGAAGTTTAGAAGAAAGAAGTCAGTAATCAGAAGTAAGTAGATACTATCTGACTTCTGACTTCTCTCTTTCACTTTTCACTTGTCACTGTTCAAGTCTCCTATCCACATCTTTATCCCCTCGACCAGAGAGATTGATAATTGCTAACATCTCTTTGTTTTTGAGTATTCGAGTGGCTAAGGCTATAGCATGCGACGATTCAATGGCTGGAGTAATTCCCTCTAATTGCGAAAGCAATTTAAACCCTTGGATTGCCTCATCGTCAGTTATAGGATAGTATTTTGCTCTATTACTATCTTTTAGGTATGCATGTTGTGGGCTAATTCCAGGATAGTCTAATCCAGCAGCAATTGAATGTGACTCAACGGGATTACCGTTTTCATCCACTAAACAATAGGAATAGGTTCCCTGAAATACTGATGGCTTACCGAACGAAAGGGTTGCTGCAGTATTGCCTACTTTTGCTTCGCCACCACCCTCAGCACCAAATATTTCAACCTCGGCATCGTTTAAAAAGCCTGAGAACAGCCCTATTGCATTTGATCCACCACCAATGCAGGCAAAAATTGCTTGTGGAAGCCGACCCTCGGCGTTTAGGATTTGTTTATGTGCCTCTTGCCCAATAACGCTTTGGAAATACCCAACCATTCGGGGGTAGGGATGAGGCCCTACTTGCGAGCCAAGCATATAGAATGAGTTAGGGTGTTCAATATAGTATCCAAGTGCAATATCCACAGCATCTTTAAGCGTTGCTGTGCCAGATTCAGTAGGAATTAGTTCAGCGCCTAATAGTTTAATCCTACTTACATTTAGCGCTTGGCGCTTAATATCTTTTGCTCCCATGAATATTTTACAAGGAATACCCATTAATGCTGCGGCTGTAGCCGTAGCAACTCCATGTTGACCAGCACCTGTTTCAGCAATAATCTCTTTAGCACCCATCCGTTTGGCTACAAGAATCTGTCCAATGGTGTTATTAATTTTATGTGATCCAGTATGATTAAGATCTTCACGTTTTAGGTAGATAGTTGAACCAACATGCTCGGATAATCTTTTAGCGTAATAGAGTGGTGATGGTCTACCAACATAGTGCTTTAGGTAATGAATGTACTCTTTTTGAAAGGTTTGGTCCCTTACTAAAGAGTCGAAAGTTGCAGCAAGTCTTTCAAGTGGTTTTGCAAGAACCTCAGGAACGTATGATCCTCCGAATTCGCCATAGGTTCCATTGTGTAAAAGCATTTCTGATATTGGTGATACTGTAATAGTTTGTTTTACTGTTGTTGTTTCCATGATTTCTGATTTTTAGTATTGGTTAAATAAATGACTCTGAGCGCGATTACGAATAATCGACAGCGCCCACATAGGGCGCAAAAGGCTATTGGGCGGGGAAGCCCCGCCAGAGCCATAACCAAACTATAAATCGTTGTTTAATCATTGTTTGAAATAGATTTCAGACGCTAGACTTCAGATAATAGATAAATGCTATAGCCATGAGATATGATTTTGTCATCCTGAGCACAAGCGAAGGAACTAATAGATGCTTCTCTGGCATCTGCCGGATCAGCATGACAATTGATGTTATTGTTTGCGCATAACTAGTCTTTCGGGCTAAAGTCATGGGCAAAAAAGAACGATCTGGAATAGACTTTTTCATACTGAAATATTAAAAAAAAACAAAGGCCGCAGGGGTTTCCTGCGGCCTTTAGTGCCAATAGTAATGGCAAATTAGGTTAACGCCCCCAAGGTTGGAAGATTAAACTGTGCCACCACCAAATATTTAATGAAATTCGTTTCATTCTGTTTCTGTTGAATGCAAATGTAGTAAAAAAGTGAAATGTTAAAAGTTAAAAGTGAAAAATTTGAAAGGGGAAAGTGAAAAGTGAGAAGCGACAAGTGATAAGAAAGATTTTAGAAGAAAGTAGATAGTAGAAAGATTTATGTATTCAGTTTTCTAACGTTTATATCCCTCGCTAAGTGTAGTCCTCGCAATGGCGGGATGTTGTCCGTGCGCATGTTTTAAAGCAAAGGAATGAGGAACGGACTGCAAGTTCGTGCCAGCAAAGAGTATGGTTTAAGAAAAGAAATAAATATATTTAACAATTTGTTATTAGTTTATCAAGCCAATATTAAATAGTTAAGGAGATGAAAAATATTTTGTTGATATCTATTATTCTAGTCGTATTGAATAATAACCTTTACGCGGATATGGCCCCTATAGCATATATACCTGGCGGAAACATAAAACCGATTAATAATAAAGATATTCAATTGTTAAATGAAACAATTGATATTACATTAAAGCCTGACTATTATTATGTTGAAGTTAAATATACTTTTGTTAATCTAGGCAAAGATCAAATTGTAGAAATGGGTTTTCCTAGCAATGAAAAATATAAGGTAATTGATTTTAAGGCATTTGTCAACGATGATGCAAAACAAACAATAACAAAACCAGGCTACTGGAACTTTAAGATAAAATCAAAATTCATTGGAGCAGAATTCATAGATAGTACTATTAATGCCTTTGAATGTTTCAGTGTTAAATTTGAAGAAGGAGAGACAAAGCATATTAAAAATGTATATAAACAAAAGTATACTCCAAATTATGGAGGAGGTAGGGTTTCCTTTTTCTATGTATTAAAAACCGGAAGTCTATGGAAAGACAAAATCGAATCAGTTGAAGTCCGAGTAAATGCAAACAATGCACCAAATAAATTTATATTAACAGATGGTTATTTTAATGATAGTTCTGTTTCTTTTACAAACTTCAAACGCAAATATGTAAACTTAGAACCTGATAATGATTTGTATTTTGCTATTGATTTATTAAAGAATTTTGATGCAACAAGAGCGACTTCAGAATTGGCTGGTGTTGGAAATATTAGTTACGCAATTAAGAATGTTGAAGATGGTGACAAATCAACTGCATGGGTTGAAGGAGTTGATGGTTACGGAATAGGTGAATCATTAAACTTTTATACCAATCGAGGACATAATTTAGGTGAAGTTTTTATGATAGATTCAATAGGAATAATCAACGGATATGCTAAAAATATTGGTGTTTTTAATGATAATTGCAGAGTAAAACAACTTTTATTTATAGCTCAAATAGATAATGATAGAGATAAGGAATATAATAAAATAGTTAAAAGAACAATTAATTTAAAAGATACTTCTGAAATACAATATTTTAAATTTGATACACCAATTAGAGCAACTAACATTGAGTTAAAAATATTAGATGTATACAAAGGCTTAAAATTCAAAGATACAGCAATATCAGAGATTATTTTTTTTGTAAATCAAAATGAATAAAAACACCTTACAGTTACGCATGGTTAAATAGCGATCTCCCGGTAAATCAAGATTCAAACTCTAATAAAAAAAACGTTGGAAAGACTACAGTCTCCCCAACGTTCAAGTTTATATTGTTGGCCTATAAATAAACGATTACATACCTGCTTGATTCATTATAAACTCAAAAATAAAGGTCCAGTTGTCAATGGATTGTTTTGTACTTTGACCCGAACCATGACCACTATCGTAATCCATATGTAAAATAATAGGGCTAACCTGACCAATGTTATTCTGCAAAGCAGCAACAAACTTTTTAGCATTCATAGGATCAACTCGACTGTCGTTTGCGCCAGCAGTTACCAGCATTGTTGGAACATTTACGCCCACTCTAATATTCTGATAAGGAGAATAGCGAAGTAACCAGCGGAACTGCTCCTCGTTTTCCGATGAGCCATACTCAGGTATCCAGTAACGAGCAATCAAAAACTTATGATACTTAAGCATATCTAATAAAGGAACCTCACAAACTATTGCCTTATATAAATCAGGACGTTGAACGGCAATGGCACCCATTAGCAAACCACCATTACTTCCGCCTAATGCAACAATACGTTTTGTATTTGTATATCCCTCTTTAATTAACCACTCGGTGCAAGCGTTGAAATCGTCGAAGCAATTTTGCTTTTTCGATAGCATTCCATCCTGATGCCATTTTTCGCCATACTCGTCACCACCTCTAATTCCGGCTTCTACAACAATACCGCCTCTGTTAATAAACGCTGAGTAGAATCCAAAGTAGTGTGGTTCAATACCAGAGTTAAAACCACCGTAAGCAGTTATTAGCACTGGGTTATTCCCGTCTAATTTCATGTCCTTGCGATGTACAATAAAAACGGGGATACGAGTGCTATCTTTTGATTTGTAGAATTTAATCTCACCTACAATATTGCTCATGTCAACTGGAAGTATTCGCTGAAAGAACAAACGCCACTTGAAATTATTGGGTGATGTAACAAAAGTTTTTGAGGTAGATGTAAATGTACTCATACTAACATATAGTGAATCCTCCTCGCGATCATAGCTAACCCCTGAAACATTTCCAACTTCGGGGAGTTCTATTTGCTTTATTTTGTTTCCATTAAGGTCGTATAAAGTCAAGCGGCTTAAAATATCTTTCTTATCCTGAATAATAATGTTGTTTTTGGTTACAACGTAGTTCTGCAGAACAGTTTCTCCTTCGGGTATAAGCGTTTTCCAATTTTTGAATTCAGCATTGTTTTTATCGGCAATCATCAGCTTAAAGTTGGGCGCTTTATCGTTGGTGAAAATGTAAAGTTTATCGCCAATAGCCTCTGGGTAAGCACGGTCGGTTTTGCTTTCGTAAAGTAAATTTCCTTTATCAAATGTGCCAGTATTACGCATGTAAAGAGTATTGGAGTAAAAATCACTTTCTCCATAGAATGTTACATCGCTGTAACGGTTATCGTAGATATAATATGAGTTTTTAGCATCGGTTGTAGTACCTATAAAGACAGCCTTACTGATAGGTTCTCCAACTTTCCAATAGTAAGTTTTTAAAGGTAATTGTTTATCAACATCCTCCTTACTTCGAATGGTGAAGTAGGCATGTTGCTGATCTTTAGTCCATTGAAATCCAAAAACATTTTCCAAGGGTTTGTAAAGAACCTTACCAGTTCGGGTATTGATAATATAAGTAGATTCTATTTCAGCGCCACTCTTTTGAACACTTATAGCAGCGCGTTCGCCATCGTATGTGTAATCTATGCCCGAGGTTGATGTTTTCCCTGTGGTATCTAAAGTAACAGGATCCCAAATAAGTTTTTTCTCACCTTTTATTATAGTATATATTTTATACTGTTTTTCACCCTTTTTCTTTACAGTTTGAAAAACTCGTTGTCCAACTCTTGAAAGAGGTCCTTCGTAATCTAAATCAATGTAGTTAGCAATATCGTTACGTAAACCGTCGTGTTTTTTCTGTGTGGCAGACAAGTATTCAATACCATAATCGTGCTGTGCTTTTGTCCACTCAATTACGCGAGGATCATTCTTATCCTCTAACCAGCTGTAATTGTCGGTAAGTATTACACCATGTAGAGTATCAACAATAGGGATTTTGGGAGTAGCTGGTGGGTTAAACTTAACTTGAGCACTTGCTACAAAGCAAATCACCACTAGCGAAAAAGCAATAAATATTTTTTTCATCATTTTTAAATTATGTTTAATAGTTTGAATTAAAGTAAAGTTAATGTATTTCTTAATAAGACTCGATTTGATCGAATTAATAAATTAATAACAATTCGTAATGGAATACTTTTTGGTGCGTTTTTGCTATTTACAATAATTGAATGTAATATTGATGAATGCTATTTAAGGTAAAAGTATGATTAAACGTTTATCGCTATTCCTTTCAATTCTTACCTGCTCATGCCACATTGCAGATGAGTACAACCAGAAACCCGAAATTGAATCGTTAAGGCAAGGACTTAAAACCTCTGCGGCTATTGGATATTGTGTATCAGTTGTGAATGCAGTTGTTAAAGGGTATACTTTGCCAAGTAATATGGTTTATGATAGTAATCTGGGATTGATATATATTAATGTTGATCAATCGCACCCATTACCTTTTAATAGTAATGTTGGCGATATAGCTATTGCGTTTAGCCATAATACAAGTGGCGGAATCATGGCTATATCGTTTGCAAATATTGATATACTTGGGGGTAGCATTAAACTGTACGGTTTGAACCTAGTTCCTTTTATTGAACGTCCAGAAGAGAATGATATTCTGGCAATGTTCTTTAAGCAGGATGTTATTCTTGGTTATGGCTCTGATACCATATTGGATTTAAGTAGAATTGATAACCTTCTTTTCAACTCTAGAATAGAAGAGTTGAATAATGAGCAACCTAGTGATGTTTTTGTTGCTGTTAAACAAAATGTATGGTTCTTAAGCGTTAAGCAAAATCTAACCCCAACAAATTTTTATGATGATTTGCTAACAATTAATGGCGGTGGACAAATAGCTGAAGTAAAGGGTTCTTCGGGCGGAATTATTTACCATGCTATGATAAATACCGAGGTTAACTATTCGGAGTGTACTCTAAATCCAATAGATGGTTATGCGCTCTCGCAAAACTTTAAGGTGGGCGGTGAACCCTATATAGATATGGGTAATTCACTGCTGTCGTTTCGAAATACTTGCGATGGGAAAGCCTATGTAGAACTTAGTACTGGTAAGTATATTGGCTATAATGGTAAGAACATAAGTCTTAACCTTCAATAGAGAATTCATTATATAGATATATTCCCCTCAGTTGTTTTAATTATATATTCATTTGATTTTCTTTGTGTTGTTGAATTTACTGTCCTAAAAAGTAACAATTTGTACCCATTCCTGATTAAACAATAAAATAAGTTGCTTCTAATGAAGTAATAATTTTATAATAATCTTTAACAGATTGACTTTCAGTTAAAGGTTGGCTTTATTAATAAAAATGGGTATGAATAAGTCTTTTGGAATTTTTGAAAGAAAGTATCACTATCGAATTCTACATGAAGAAAAACTAGTAGTTGAGTACTATTCTGGAGAAATTGTTCTAGATAATCTTATTGAGTTTAAGAAAATACTTTTAACCGATCCTGAATACAACCCGCATTATAATATTCTTGCCGATTTAAGAGACGCTACTTTCTTGTTAACAGAGTATGAGATAAAAAGGTATTTGGATTATGCTCAAACAATACTTTATCTTTTTAAAAAAAGAAAATCAGCATATTTAACCTACACCCCTAACCAAGTGGTATTTGTGACCTTTATAGATTATTATAGTGAGGGCTTTTTACCCATTGAAGTTAAAATATTCTCTACCTCAAATGCAGCGATTAGCTGGCTAAAGCATTCAATCTTTAATTACGATGTTTTAGAAAATGAGCTAATTGATCTAAAAAATACAAACTAATGTAGGCTGGTTTTTAATCTATACCATCTTCCCATCCTTGCCAATTAATCACTAAATGGTTAAATTCGTTATTCCTGTTTATGAGTAAAATGAAATAAATTATGGAGGCTAGCGGAACACTTCTAATTGCCCCGTGTGGAATGAACTGTGGAGTATGCATGGCGTACCTAAGAACCAAAAACAGATGCACTGGTTGTAGCGGATCTATTGAGGGTAAATCAAAAACAATACTAAATTGTAAAATTAAAAATTGTAAGAAGTTAAACTCTAAATTTTGCTTTACTTGCAATGACTTCCCTTGTAGACTAATTACTCATATTGATAAACGTTATAGGGCAAAATATCATATGAGTATGATTGAAAACTTAAAGAATATCCAAAGGTTTGGTTTAACCCTCTTTACTCTTAACGAAAAAACTAGATGGACATGTAGAAATTGTGGAGGAACAATTTGCGTTCATAAAGGCAGTTGCAGTAATTGTGAAGAGAAATTAAAGAGCTTACTTTAATTGTTGCTTATCCCATTCGAATGAAATTCCTTTCCTAATATCCCTTATCTTTGTAAAAACATTTCTATAATGGTATCAAAGCAGGGAAAGGCAAAGGTTAAACTCAAACTTTTAAATCCAAAGGAAAATGAAGATTTTCAGCCAATTATTGATGGGTATGTGGCTGCTGGTTTTCCATCTCCTGCAGGTGATTACATTGATAATGAGTTGAATCTTAAAACACTTTTGGTGCGCAACGAGAGTTCTACTTTTTATGTTCAAGTTGTTGGAAACTCAATGGTTGATGCTAATATATTCGATGGAGATATTCTTGTAGTCGATAAGTCACTTAGTCCAAGTGATAAATCCATTTTAGTTTGTTTTATCGATGGTGAGTTTACTGTTAAAAAGGTAAGTAAGATTGGAAAAGATTTCTTTTTGATCCCTGCAAATCCTGAGTTTAAACCAATTAAGATTGAGAGGGGTTCCGATTTTAGGCTTTGGGGAGTTGTAACCTTCGTTATCCATAAGCTGAGGTAGTATGTACGCATTGGTTGATGGCAACAACTTTTATGTATCATGCGAACGGGTTTTCAATCCTTCGCTTGAGGGGAAGCCTGTTGTTGTACTATCCAATAATGATGGTTGCATAATTTCACGTTCGAATGAAGCTAAGGCGTTGGGATTGAAGATGGCTGAACCTGTTTTTAAACGTAAGGATGTAATTGAAAAGAATAAAGTAGAGGTGTTTTCATCAAACTATACACTTTATGGCGATATGTCGAATAGGATGATGAGCACTTTGCAAACATTTACTCCCGATATTGAGGTTTACTCAATTGACGAGGCTTTTCTCAACCTTGCAGGTATGCATATTGATTTGGTTGAATACGGTAATAAAATTCGAAATACCGTTTATAAAAACATTGGAATACCTGTAGGTGTTGGAATAGCCTGTACTAAAACGCTCGCTAAAATTGCTAATAAGATATCGAAGAAGCACAGTGGGGTTTTTGTAATTGACTCTGATCGAGTTCGCGACTGGGCTTTAAGAAATACACCAATTGAAGACGTTTGGGGGATTGGCCGGCAGTATACCAAAATGCTTATGAAAAATGGTATTAACACTGCATTCGATTTTTCCCAACTCGATGCTAATTGGGTGCGAGGTAAAATGACAGTGGTTGGTCAGCGTACAAGAGACGAACTTCTTGGAAAACCATGTATTACGCTTGATACCATGGTTAGAGCCAAAAAGAATATTGCAACAACAAGGGCCTTTGGTAAAAAGCTTTCCGATATCAATATTATTGCTGAAGCAGTTGCAACCCACGCTGTAAGGTGTGCCGAGAAGCTACGCAGGCAGCGATCGGTTGCAAGCTATCTAACCATTTTTATTCATACCGATCCTTTCTCTCAGAATGAAAGGTACATTTATAATAGCCTAACTATAACGCTTCCCATGCCAAGTAATACAAATCATGAGTTAGCAAAGGCTGCACTAGAGGGATTAAAAAGGATTTATTGTCCTAAGTTATTATACAAAAAAACTGGAGTTATCGTAAGCGGGATATCTTCTGATACCTTTGTACAAGGTAATCTGTTTGAGGTTGGGAGTAATGAAAAGTATAAATCCATTTCAAAACTAGCCGATGAACTAAACTCAAGGTATGGGCGAGATAAATTAAAATTAGCTGTTCAGGGTAACCATAAAGATTGGAAGCTAAAGCAAGAGAAGCTGTCGCCACGATATACTACTCAATGGGATGAACTACTAAAAGTAAAGTCATAGTATGTGTTTTTACTACGCTATTACACGAAAGAGTATTAATAAACTGGTTAAGGGAAAGATTCTTAGAGATGATCAGTTAAGCCTTTTTGAGGAAAGGTATATTGTTAATGGTTTTGATCATCCCTTTATGCCCGTGATAACTGATGCTAATCCCAATGACATATCATTTCTTAAATGGGGCTTTCTTCCCGATACTGTTGAATCTAAGGAGCAAACGAATGATTTTTTGGGTCAGTATAACACCCTTAATGCCAAATCGGAGGATATTGAGACTAGCCGACTTTACTCTAATTCTTTTTATTCGCGTCGTTGCTTGGTGCTTTGCTCAGGCTTTTTTGAGTGGCGAAAGGTCAAGAAAGAGAAGGTACCTTATTACATTACACTTAAGGATGAAGAGATGTTTGTTTTTGCTGGTGTTTGGAACGAATCAATAGATAGCAAAGGGGAGAAGTACCGAACATTTTCAATCCTAACCATTGAGGCAAACGAGCTAATGTCCACTGTTCATAATACCCAAAAGCGAATGCCCTTGATACTTTCACCTGAATCAGCAAAACTTTGGTTGCAGGGAGATTTAGGAAACGATCAGCTAAAGGAGTTGTTAAAACCAATTCCTTCGGAACAATTAAAAGCTCATACTATCAGGAAATTTTTGCCAAGTGAAAGTAAAAACCTTAATACATCTGATCTGATTGCTTACTATAATTACCCCGAAATATTCGGATTACTTGCTGATCAGGAGACAATTTTAAAATAACAATAAATACTTTTTGATGAGTAAAAGGAATTTAAAGGGACTAATCTTCGATTTAGATGGAACATTAGCCAATACCATAGAGGATTTAGCCGATTCGATGAATAGAGTATTATCAAGTCAGGGATTTCCAATCCATAGCTGCGATGCTTATAGGTATTTTGTTGGAGCCGGTGTACGAAACCTTGTTCTTAGGGCTTTACCGGAAGACGAACGACACGAAGAAACTATTGATAGGTGTTATAACCTAATGATTTCTGACTACAACCAGAACTGCTTTATAAAAACCCGATTATACGATGGTACCATTGAAGTAATAGATGAATTAAGAAGAAGGGGAATTAAGCTTGCAGTATTCTCGAACAAGGTCGATGATCTCACTAATAAATTTATAGAACAGTTAATTGGTATTGAAAAGTTCGAAATGGTGATTGGCTCTAAGCCTGCTATTCCTTTAAAGCCAGACCCAACTGGAGCATTGCTGATAAGCAACCATTTAGGGATAGCAACTGAAAACATGGGGTATATTGGAGACTCCGGAACTGATATGATTACAGCCAATCGTGCCGGGATGTTTGCAATAGGAGCACTATGGGGGTTTCGAACAAAGGAGGAACTTGAAAGTAATGGGGCAATAAAACTACTTAATCATCCCGATGAGTTGCTTTATTTGAAAGAATTTGATCATGTTATTAGTAAGTAACGTATTATCTTTTTACCTCTCGTTTAATATTCTTAAGTAAATACTCTAATCCGTTGAGTTTTATTTCGTACAAAGTGGATAGTAGCATTCCAAGTTTTCCTTGAGGAAACCCTTTGCTATGCATCCATACAAGGTAAGGCTCGGGTAGGTCACACAATAAGAGGCCTTTGTATTTGCCAAAAGGCATTCGCATCGTAACCAAATCGGTTAGAAGTTTAGGATCGTGTGATGGTAATTGAATGTCTTGCATTAATTTAAATGGGGTTCTTCAATTTTCGTTTTAGACAATTCTATTATTTAGCTAAATGATCCGCTAATATAATCCTTTGTAAGCTGTTTCTGTGGGTGGTTAAAGATTTGATCGGTTGTCCCAAACTCAATTAGTTTACCCATATACATGAATGCAGTGTAATCGGCTATCCTTCTAGCTTGGCTAAGCGTATGGGTTACAAGAACAATGGTGTAATCTTTCTTTAGTTTTACGAAAAGGTCTTCAATCTTTCGAGTTGAGATAGGGTCGAGGGCAGATGTTGCCTCATCACCAAGAATAATTTCTGGCTCAACTGCAAGTCCACGTGCAAGGCAGAGTCTTTGTTGCTGTCCAATTGATAAGTGGCTTGGAGATGTTCTGAGCCGACCCTTAACTTCATCTAAAAGGCCAACTTCGTCCAGATAATGTTTGGCAATACTATAAAGCTTTCTTCTTTGCCAAGTTCCGTGAATTTTAGGTCCGTAGGCTACGTTTTCGTAGATCGACATTGGAAGCGGGCAGGGGCGTTGGGCTAAAAGACCCATCTTCTTTCTTATAGTAATAACTTGAGCATTATTATCATAAATGTCCTCATCGTCAACAAAAATCTTTCCGTTGATCTTGAATTTGGGTGTATCGTCGTGCATTCTGTTGAATGATCGGAGTAATGTGGTTTTACCACAACCTGAAGGACCAATGATACAGGTAATTTTTTTTGAGGGTATATTTAATGAAACATCTTTCAAAATATGGTTTTCACCAATAAAAAGATTAAGCCCTTCAACACGTATATGGGCTAAGAAATCGCTCTGGTTCGTAGATGAATCAGCTACAAGATTTTGAACATTTATATCCATTTGATCAATACTTTCTGAATTCATGGTTAAATCTTATTTTTTGAAAGTTTTCGAGAGAAATATCTTGCCGAAAGACTAAGCACAAGTATTATTACAGTTAGTATTAGCGCTGCAGCGTATGCCCTATTCTGAACTTCTTCTGATGGACTACCCAGCTGAAAGAATATTGCTAATGGAAGGGTTGCAGTTGGGTGACTAAGAGATGTTGGAATATTATCGGTATATCCGGCAGTGAAGAGGACTGTGGCAGCATCGCCGATGCCGCGTCCAATTGCCAAAAGAACCGCAGTTGTAATACCAGGTAAGAGTTGTCGTAAAACAATTTTGATCATCTCATATTTTGTAGCACCTAAAGAAAGTGGTGCTTCAGTAAGATCTTTTGGAATAAGTCGTGCAACCTCATCCAGCGAACGCATTATAATTGGGGTAATTAACATACCTACAACAACAATACCACCGAAAAGAGAGGCCTTTAGCCCGAAATAGATCATAACAGCAAAACCAAAAGCCCCATAAACTATTGATGGTATCCCAAATAGAATGTCGAATGAAAATCGAACAAAATCAGCAAATCTAGATTTTTTTGGAAGATAAAAGTTGATATACATTGTTACTGGAATACTTAATATGAGGCTTATTAGAACAGCACCAATTACAAGATATATTGATCCTAAAATTGCATTAAAAATTCCACCTTCTTTGCCTAGATAAAAGCCACCACCCGGTAATTTACTTACCATATCCCAAGACATGGAGCTAAGTCCTTTTGATACAATGGTATAAAGAATGTAACCTAAAACACTCATGATTATTAATGCGGAGATAAGCATTAATGTCTTAAATAATTTTTCCTCAAATAATTTTAACCTCATACTTGGTATCTCCTTTCAATTCGGTTAAGTACAAGTCTTGAAACTGCATTAAAGAATACAATAATTATAAAGAGTAAAAACGCTGCCATCATTAATGCAGATTCGTAGCTTGGGATTGATAGCATTTCGCCATAATTATTTGCAATTAAGGCAGGTAATGGGTAACAGCCATCGAATATAGAGGTAGGTATAATTGGTATATTCCCGCATACCATGAGTACCGCAATAGTTTCGCCAAATGCTCTTGAAATAGCAAGAACAATTGCTGCAACTATACCTGGCATTGACTTTCGTAAGACAATCTGTTTTACGGTTTGCCATTTTGTAGCGCCAAGGGATAAAGATGCTTCACGCATCTCCTTTGGAATTGAGTTGAAAACCTCGTTGAAAATGCTGATTAATAGGGGAACTATCATGACCGCAAGAACTATCCCACCAGCTAATACACTGTACCCAGTGGAGAACTCAACAAAATGAGGTGCTATCTTATCAGAAATAAATGGTACAATTGTTAATGTCCCCCAAACGCCATAAATAACTGGTGGAATGCCTGAAAGGAGATCGACAATTGGAGCGAAAAAATTTCGCACTTTATCCGATGCATATTCGATTAGGTAAATACTTGTGAGTAATGAGAAGGGTAAAGCAACAATAATTGCGATAAAAGTTACGTGTAATGTACTTATAATATAGGGTAAAAACCCAAATTCACCCTTGAATGGTTTCCAGTTTGCAGAGGTTAAAAGCCCCCAAATATTTTTCTCTTTAAGAATTGGTAAAGACATATAAAACAATCCAAAGCCAATTACCAGTAAAAAGCATAGTGATAAAATGGTAATGCCCAGCATGGTTAGCCGGGCTGTTTTATCCTTAAAAAGTCTAAATCGAATCATTTTTACTTTAGCAACATTAACTCTTTATCAATTTTATCCTTTGGTAACGAAATATAACCTGCATCGTGTACAAACTTTTGGCCATCGGTCAGAACCCATTTAATGAATTCAAGTACTACTTTACTTTGTGGTTTGCCCTTAGTTACAAAGTATAGTTCTCTAGCGGGAGGCGATGGGTATTTGTTTGTTGAAATAGCATTAATTAAATCATTTATTGAATCGTAAAACTTTTCATCTTCATCAATCTTACCATTATTATTTAAGTCAATTGGTAAAACACAGATTCCTGCGATTTGTTTCTTCGTTTTAGCATCATAAACATACCCAATATTGTTAAAGCCAATTCCTAAAGGGTCTCTTTTAACTGCTTGAGCAAGCCCTGGGTCGCCAAATACGCCAACACCTAAAAGATCTTCTTGCTTTTTACCAAGGTACTTAGCCCACATTTCAGCGGCTCCACAAGCATCGGATCGTGTATAAATATGAATTGGGGTAGTGGTTTTTAAACCGAAAGCTTCAGACCAAGTTTTATACTTTCCTGAAATCCAGATATTGTTAGCAACATCCTTTTTTAAGCCGATAATAAGCAAGCTGTTAATTAATGGGTTGTTTGAGCTAACTACAGGAACAACAGCATCCTTTGTTACTGCAATTGAAAAAGCACCTTTACTTAGTTCTTCAGGGTATATATCACGTGATACCATTCCAATATCAACCATGTCGCTTAGTGCGTCTGCAATTCCTTTGCCAGCACCTCCGGCTGAAATGTCAATCCGAACGTTAGGATGTATTTTCTTAAACTCATCGGCCCATTTCACGGTCATTGGGTATAGCGCAAATGCACCTGAAATACTAATATCACCTTCAAGGTTGTCCTGAGCCTTTGTTTTTCCTATTATAAGCAGGCTGCAAATAATAAGAAGTATATAATTTTTTATAGTCATCATCACTGAGAATTAATTACCTAAAAACCTATTTGATATTGTATAACACCAATATTGTTATTAATGTTTGGTCCTTGTTCCTCCCTTATGGTATAACCTACTTGCACTCTTGTCCAGCTATTAAACGCATAGTTTGCAACGATTGAGTAGTTTTTGCAATAATCATTTGACTTATCATATTGAGGATCAAATGTATCGTACTTCAAGATAAGTTGTAGTTTTTGAGGAATAATAAAGTACCCAGATTGAACATACCAACCAATTCGTTTAACATCTCCATCATGACCCTTAATATATTCCCATCTTAAAGAGAATTGCTTAAGATCATATTTTAACTCACAACCAAAACGGTTTCGCTTCTGACTTTTTGGAGTTGATCCAAAGTAATCCCACCCACTATAAATAGAACAACCGGCATCCAAACCTTTAATAGGATGAATTAGAAATCTTCCTGCCAATGATTTAGCCTCATTTTTATCAGTGGTATTAATTCCTGATCCGTTAAAAACTCCAAGGTAATAATCAAAAAGTTGATGATCGTTAATTTTAATGAAACTACCATTAAGTTGAATCCCAATATCACGTCCATTTTGGTTTCCAATTACATCATTCGATCTTGCAGCAAGGGCTTCGCTTACTTGAGAAAGGTCTATTATCTCTAGTTTCCCTGTAGGATATGTGTTTTCTAAAAAGATAGGTAATAGAAACTGTCCTAGTGTTATATTAAAATAGCTAGCTATTTTGCATTCCCCATAAGCATCAATGAGTTTTGGTGAAGAACCAGCTAAATCTACCTGAAATCTAATATTCCAATAAGGGGTAATTGAACCTTTTAAATCGAGCCTAGCACGGCGTAAATCAAATCCATCGATTTTCCCTTTTTCATCAAGGTTTTGATAGCGCATTTGAACATAACCACTAAGTTGAATTTGCTTTGCTGCTGTAACAAAAAATGATTTTTTGCTCGTTTCTACATCTTGCTGTTTAATGGCTGCCTCTGCCCTTATTGAATCGGCTTGCTCTTGTGTAATGGTTTTATTTGCAATTAGTAAATTCAGAATATCATTAGTTGATTGTGCAACTGCAAATAAATTGGATATAAGGCAAAACACTATTACTAATAATTGCTTTTTCATTTTGGTAAAATTACTGTAAAAAAATCTTTATTTAATAATATTTGCAAATTTATTCATTATGTTCACCAATATAGTGTACATTTGGATCGAATTTTTCATTACTCAGTATTAAATATTTCAGACTTTGGTTTAAACGTTTTAGCATATGATCGAAAAAGAAGAATTGCTTTTTGATTGCGAACACTGTATATATAAAAGAATAAGCTGCCAGTATTTAAAAGAAGAAGAATTTGAGGTTATTCAAAAATCATCTATCCCTCTACGATTTGAGAAAGGTGAAACAATAGTAAAACAAGGAGGTAGGTCTACTCACATTATTTTCCTCCATAAAGGAATACTTAAGTTTACATATCAGAATCAAAGCGGAAAAACATTCATAATGACCGTTGTTTCTGGACCAAAATTACTTGGTGGAGCAAATTTATTTTTTAATAACACCAATATTTTCTCACTTATTGCTGTTGAAACTTGCGACATTTGCTTGATTGATGAGAAAGTATTTAAGACAACGATCGAGAAACATGGGAAATATTTATTGGGTATGTTTGAGCATACTATTGAAATGTTCCAATCATCTATTTTTAACTTTATAAGTCTTGCGCACCAGCAGGTAAATGGTAGAATTGCTGATATTTTGATTTACCTATCGGAGAATGTTTATAAGAATTCTTCTTATGACTTTACGCTTTCCAGAAAAGAGATTGCCGAATTTGCAGCATGTTCGCATGAAAATGTAATTAACACATTATCAAGATTTAATAAGGAAGGAATTATTACATTGGAAGGTAAAAAGATTATTATTAATGATTTAAAAAAGTTAGAAGAAATAAGTAAACGAGGTTAGGTTATGCTGATGCTTTCCAAAAAAACAAGATATGCAATGCTTGCTTTAGCTAAGCTGGCAAAAGAATATGGTAATGGACCATTGTTGATTAGTGATATTGCAAGTAGTCAACAGATCCCTCAGCGTTTTCTTGAAAATATTCTACTAGAGCTTAAAAAGATGGGGATTCTAGGCAGTCGATTAGGTAAAACAGGCGGTTATTTCCTTATTAAAAAACCCAATGAAGTAAATCTCGAAGATATAGTTAGACACTTTGAGGGCTCGATTGCAATGCTTTACTGTATTTCCGATAAATCATATCAACCCTGTGAGTTTTGTAAAAAAGAAGAAGTTTGCAAAATACGAGACGTATTCAAAGAGATAAGAGATCATACATTGACCGTTTTAAGCAAAACAACTATTGATCAACTTATTGAATAACTCCATCCCTTTTATTTCTACCAATAACAACTGGACACGAATCAGCCTTAGTAAAACGTTTACATTGAGGTTTGCATGAGATACAGAAATCTATTTTTTCATTATGTTCTGCTTTTCGAACCCAATTGTGGTCTGTAAGCATATCTCTACCTATTGCTACAAAATCTGTAAGTTCATTCTCTAGTAACCAAGAAGCTCGTTCAGGGCTTTTAATTTCGTTTACAACAATTATAGGTACTTTAACATGCTTTTTCACCTCTGTACCACTGTAAACAATCCAGTTGTAAGGAAAGTCTTGGGGCGTTTCTGGGATAATTCCAGTAGTTCCTCCGTGAGATACATGAAGCAAATCAATGCCAAGTTCTTCAATATATTTGGCATTTTCGATACCATCAGCGATGGTGGGAGAGTTAGCCCCCATTCTATAATCGATTATAAAGTTATTACCACAACTTTGTTTTATACCTTTTATAATATTAGCTGCCAAGCGAAGACGATTTTCAACAGTACCACCATATTCATCATCTCGTTTGTTCAATACAGAAGTTGCAAATTGATTTAACAGGTAACCATGAGCTCCATGAAGTTCAACTCCATCGAACCCGGCTTTTTGGGCTCTAAAGGCAGCTTCAATAAATGCATGCTCAATACCTTTAATGTCTTCAATTGATAGTGCATAAGAACGATCATTATCTGGATCAACAGAAGGGCCAATAGCCTTACTAGAAATTGTTTTTCGTGTAACGAGTCCAGAGTGGTGAATTTGAAGGAGTATTACTGCACCATGTTTATGACAAGCTTCTACAATAGGTTTGAAGTATTCAATATGTTCATCGCTCCAAATGCCCGGCTGGTATGAAGAAATTCTTCCATCTTTTAGTACACACGTTGCTTCAACTATTATTATTCCAGCTCCCCCTTTTGCAACGGCTTCGTATTGGGCTGTATGTTTATTAGTTACATAACCATCATCATTGCTCCATCCAAAGTTTACTAAGGGAGGGAATACAACTCTGTTTTTAACTGAATGAGATTTTATTGTAAAAGGAGAGAATAGTTTAGTCATGATTTTAAGATTTGTAGAATTCAGAATAAAGAAGTTATAGTAGTTAAAGAAGCGAAAACTTAATGCATTAGAAAATAATAGTTTATGATCTTATTAACCGATTAACTTTTAAACTACTTAATGAATGGATCAAAACCCTTTGCATATTTAATTGGGTTGAATTCAATCACCACGTACTCTGCAATTTTATTGATACAGAAAGGATCTTCATGGATAATTTTCCATACATCTTCCCTTGAATTTGCATTACAGAGTATAATTCCTCCTATTCGAGGATTACGAGGACCTGAACAGATTAGGTTCCCAGTTGCATAGTATTTATCAAGAAATGAACGATGTGCAACAAGATACTTCTCAATCTCTTCAATTGATTTAATATAGTTAACATGAATTAGATACATATAAGTATATTTTTAAGAGTTACTTATTCAAATTTAATTTGTTTTCTAGTACTTTTCTTTTCAGCATGAATTCGCTTACCCTCTAATCGCTTCTCCTTTGATTGTTTAGAGGGTTTCGTTGCTTTTCTTTTTTTCGGAGGAGTTAATGCTTTATTGATTAGAAGGTAAAATTTTTCAATTACTTTTTCCTTATTTGCCAGCTGCGATCGTTCTGATTGGGATACAAGTATAAGTTCCAAGTCTTTATTAATTTTGTTTGCAAGTTTAATTAGAATAATCTCCTTCTCATCCTCACTTAGTAATAGAGAATCCCTTACCCTAAAACGAAGTTCAACCTTAGTACTTACTTTATTTACGTTTTGCCCACCTGGACCACCGCTTCTGGATGAGCTAAAGTTTAGCTCTTTTGAAAAATCTCTATTTATAATACTTTCAAGCATCTTTTCTACTATAGTCATGTTGAATCAATCGATAGATTTTTCGCTGCGCACAGAATTACAGGTTATATCACAACTATTTCTTATTTGAATAATCTTAGCGGCAATGCTAATTGCTATTTCAATAGGAGCCTGACTTTTGATAGATATTCCGATTGGAGAATCAACACGAGCAAAGTCGTTGTCGTTAAAGCCTAACTCGCGGAGATTATCATAAATACACTGTACCTTACTTTTACTTCCAATCATTCCAAGGTATTTCAATTTTTTGGGAAGAAGCTGTTTTAAGATAACTTGATCGAACTTATGCCCAAAGCTCATAATTGCTACATAGCTGTTTGGTCCTTCGGGTATAAGATGACCTACATTGTGATAATCAACAACCTCTTTTTGATTAGCAAAAGTATTCGAGTTAAAAGTTGAGAGTTCAGTTCTATTATCGTAAACAACAACCCTAAAACCAAGCATTCTGAGTATTTGGCTTAATGGTACGCTGATATGGCCAGCACCAAATATGTAAAAGGTATCCTTAAAACCTAGTCGTTCGCTATATTGCCAATCATCAGTAGAGTTAATGGTGCATAAAAACTGATTATCAAATGGAACCTCTTTTGAGAATGATAACTGATTAGGTGAAAGGGTTAAGCAGCCATTGAAGCCTTTATCAAGTGTATCTCTTAAATTAGAAATAGTTTGAAGATCAGAAAAGGAGAGAGGTGTAAATACTTGAGTTTGCTCACCAGAGCAAATCATTCCCGACTTATCGAATTCTGCTTCAGAGTCATGAATCTGCCTTTTAATAAAAGGCTTGTTGCAATTTTCGGTCAGTTTCTTCCGTGCGAGCTCAACCATATTGTATTCCATTACGCCACCACCAATTGATCCAGCAATTGATCCATCGGACGATACAGCCATTTTAAACCCAACCTTTCCTGGGCTACTTCCTTTACATTCGGCAACAGTAATGAGTATAACGTTTTTCTTACTTTGTATATGCTCAAGAATGAAACTCCAAATATCCATGACGTTTATCTTTAAATTTAGGTTTGTAAATGTAAAAAAGAAAATGGCTTCCAAAATGATTCCTACTATTCTTCATGGAAAATTAGTTATTACAAGTTAATTTACATTTTGCTCAATAGAAAATATCACTATAAAATAGTGTTTTTGTTTGATTATAATTCCAAATAGATATTAAATTAATATATTTATATTCTGTAAATAGAAACTATTTCTTAATATCTGTAACTTTGGCTTCGAATTAAAGAGGATTTTAATATGGATAATATTTATCAAAAGATTAACGAGCTTTCAGAGAAGTATCGTGATTATACCGCAAATAATCTTTCAAAACTTGTAAAGATTAAATCATTAAGTACTCAAGAAAAAGAGGTTCAGCTTGAGCTGAAGCGTCAGATGGAAGAGGCTGGTTTTGATGAGGTGAAGATTGACGGTTTAGGAAACGTTATAGGTCGTATAGGAAATGGCAAGAAGATTCTTGCTATTGATGGTCACATGGATACTGTTGATATGGGTAACATGGACAACTGGAGTTTCAATCCACTTGGTGGCGAGATTAAGGATGGTTTCGTTCATGGTCGAGGTACAGTTGACCAAGAGGGTGGACCCGCAGCATTTGTTACTTCTGGAAGAATACTTAAAGAACTTGGTTTCGATAAGGATATGACAATCTACTTTGTAGGTAGTGTAATGGAAGAGGATTGCGATGGTCTTTGCTGGAAGTACATTGTTGAAGAGGATAAAATTAAACCTGATTTTGTAATCAGTACTGAGCCAACTAACCTTAATATATATAGGGGTCATAGAGGTAGAATGGAAATGCATGTTCATTTCTATGGCGTTTCATCACATGGTTCTGCCCCAGAGCGTGGCAAAAATGCCATTTACATGGCATCACATGCGGCACTTGAAATCGAGAAACTTAACAATAAACTAGCGTTTGATGAGTTTTTAGGAAAGGGCAGCGTAACTATTTCTGAAATCATTTCAGGGAGTCCATCACTTTGTGCTGTTGCCGATTATGCAAGAGTTCACCTTGATAGAAGATTAACTTGGGGTGAGACCAAAGAATCCGCTGTTAAAGAGGTTGAAGAGGTTGTAAAAGGCATGAACGCTAAGGTTGAAGTTCTTAATTACTCTGAAAAGGCTTACACCGGATTAGAATATGGAATGGAGAAGTATTACCCAACTTGGAAAATGCCTGAAGATCATCAGGTTGTTCAAACTGGAGTTAAAGCATACAAAACACTATTCGGTAAAGGTGTAAAGGTTGATAAATGGACATTCTCTACTAATGGTATTATGACCTGCGGAACTTATGGTATACCAACCATTGGCTTTGGTCCAGGGAATGAGGTTTTAGCCCATGCTCCAAATGAGAAGGTACCAGTTAACGATTTAGTAGTTGCATCGGCTTTCTATGCTGCTTACGCTTACGAATTAGCAAAGTAATATTAACCATAAACTCTTTAAGGGTTTTAAACTCTTAAAGAGTTACAAAAGAAATATATGAATCTAAAAGATAAAATCGAAGGACTTAGCAAGGTTAAGTCGAATATGTATAAGAAGGATTTCCTTCTTACATGGGAAAAGAGCGAGCAAGATTTGAGGATTATTTTCGAAGTGGCCGCAATCCTTAAGGAAATGCGCGCTCAGAATATCTCTCCAAGAGTATTTGATTCTGGGTTAGCAATCTCAAACTTTCGTGATAACTCAACTCGTACCCGTTTCTCATTTGCATCAGCTAGTAACCTTCTAGGTCTTGCTGTACAGGATTTGGATGAGGAGAAATCACAGATAGCACATGGTGAAACTGTTCGCGAAACTGCTAATATGATCTCTTTCATGTCCGATTTCATCGGTATCCGCGACGATATGTTTTTAGGTGAGGGAAATAAATACATGCGTGAGGTTGGCCATGCACTTGATGAAGGTTTTGAAAAAGGTGTTCTTCCTGTTCGTCCAGGTATTGTGAACCTACAGTGCGATATGGATCACCCAACCCAAGCGATGGCTGATTTAATGCACCTTCAAGATGTATATGGATCGCTCGAAAATCTTAAGGGTAAGAAAATTGTTATGAGTTGGGCTTATTCTCCAAGTTACGGTAAACCTCTTTCTGTACCTCAAGGTATTATCGCTTTGATGTCTCGTTTTGGAATGAACATTGAATTGGCTTACCCAGAAGGATACGGTTTGATTCCCGAGATTGTTGATATTGCAAAGAAAAACGCTCAGCAGAGCGGTGGCTCCTTGAATATTAGCCATTCTATGACTGAATCAATGAAAGATGCTGATATCGTTTACCCAAAGAGCTGGGCTCCATTTCATATTATGCAGCAACGTACAAAACTGCTAATGGCAGGGGATAAGCCAGGCTTGAAAGACCTAGAGCAGGTTTGCCTTGCAAATAATGCAAAATTCATGGATTGGGAGTATGATGAGGCTAAGATGAAGACAACTAAAAATGGTAATGCACTTTATATGCACTGCTTACCTGCAGATATTAGCGATGTGTCATGTAAACATGGTGAGGTAAGCGCTGCAGCATTTGAGCATTACAGAATTAAAACATATCAAGAGGCTGGCTTTAAACCATATATCATTGCTGCAATGATGTTTACGAATAGATTCGAAAATCCAGCAGAAACTCTTAAAGGAATTCTTGAAAGAAATAGGAAAAGAGTAGGTTTCTAAGTTATAATTAGATTGTTGAAAAGCCTGTTTGGAGTAAATCCAAACAGGCTTTTTTTATTTCAATTATTTAAGAATTGATAGTCATTTCTAGAAAAATATCAATTATACAAATATTAGTAGGGTATAATTAGCTTTAGTTGTATAATGATTAAAGGATGAAAAAAAACATTCTGTAAATACGCTAATACTTATAATACAACTAAAAAAACGAATATGAATAAAACTATGAATTCTCTACTGTTAATTGTTGTTATGGCTTTTTCTTTTGCATGTAAAAAAGAAAACATTGACACAACAGAAAATATTCAAATAACAGGTTATCCAATTGTTGGAACGAATATTACAAAATATTATAGCAATTCTGGTGAAATAAGCGCACCAGCAAAAGGAGAAGCCTACTACGGCCAAAATCCCATGTTTCCTGGAAATGTGCCAAGCTATACCGATAATGGTGATGGAACGATAACGGATAATGTAACTGGTCTGATGTGGGTTAAAGCTCGTGGTTCATTAATCTCTTGGTCAGATGCTGTTGCAGGTGCTTCAACAAATAGAACAGCAGGTTATTCTGATTGGCGAATGCCTACAATAAAGGAATCATACTCGCTTATTCAGTTCAGTGGAGTTAATGGACCTGACAATACGGTTATAACTGGCTATATTCCTTATATTAACACTGACTACTTTGAGTTTGCATACGGACCTGGTGGTTCGACAACTACTGGAGAGAGAATTATTGATTGTCAGGATTGGTCCGCAAATAAATATGTAAGCACAGTAATGGGTAATCAGACTGCTATCTTCGGTGTCAACTTCGCAGACGGTAGAATTAAAGGATATAACGAATTGATTCCATCTACAGGTGCAAAAAACACAAAGTATGTTCGCTATGTCCGAGGCAATACAAGTTATGGTATAAACAACTTCCAAGATAATGGTGATAGTACTATTACTGATTTGGCAACAAATCTTATGTGGTCGAAGTACGATAGTAAGGAAGGCTTGAGTTGGCCAGATGCTCTAGCATGGGTGCAAACACAGAATGCAGCAAATTATCTTGGTTATAACGATTGGAGGCTACCTGATTCAAAAGAACTTGAAAGTATTGTAGATTACACTCGTTCACCTTCAACAACTAATTCACCAGCACTTGATACAACTTTTTTTAGTTGTACATCTATTACGAATGAAGCAGGTCAAACAGACTATCCTTATTTTTGGACAAGCACAGTACTTCTTGATGGAGGTCCAACTCCATCGGGTATCTATATTTCTTTCGGCCGAGCAATGGGGTATATGAACGGATCATGGATTGATGTTCATGGTGCAGGTTCTCAAAAGTCAGATATAATGACAGGTGACCCCTCTGATTACCCTAACGGTCGCGGTCCTCAAGGAGATGCCATTCGAATCTATAATTATATTCGTTGTGTTAGAACTGTTTCAATGTAACATCTTTTATTTATGAGAAAATACCGTTTACAATTAGCGCTTTTAGCGCTAATTCTCTTTACAAATTGTAGTAAAAAGGAAGAAGTAAATGCTTCTATTTTAAAAGGAAAATCATGGCGCTTTGCTGTAGTGGGTGATACGCATGTTACAACAGGTTCGGACACTATTCAAGAGATGATACCCTATTTTATTAGTGATAGTATCGATTTAGTTGTTGTATGCGGCGATATAGTTGAAGGAGGGTTAAGAACAACATCAACCCAAATGTCGCAAGAGCTACAAATGTGGGAGAATATATTTAACTCATTGTATGATAAGGGTATTGGGGTATACACCATGCGAGGCAATCACGAAAATGACGTAACAAATAATCTAATCGCATGGAATGCTATGTTTTCGGGCTCAAAACAAATGCCTCAAAACGGACCATCGGGAGAGGAGAACTTAACATACTCTTTTGAGCATAATAACGCAAAGTTCATTATTCTAGATGATTATGTAACTATTCATCGGGTTAATCAAGCATGGTTAGATCAGCAATTAAACTCTAATACCAAGCCTCATATTTTTGTCTTTGGACACGAGGCGGCTTTTAAAGTATTCCATTCCGATTGCCTTGATGATTACCCGACTGAGCGCAATACATTCTGGCAAAGTATTGAAAATGCAGGTGTAAAGGCATATTTCTGTGGACACGATCATTTCTTCGATGCTTGCAAAATCAACAATGGAGATGAAGATTTAAACAACGATATTTATCAAGTATTAGTTGGGGGAGGTGGAGGTTGGTTGATGTCGAAATATCAATATAACAGTTCAAACTCGCCCTATACCCAAACAGCAATTTATCATCGAAATCAGCATGGATATGCATTAGTAGAGATAAATGGTGATTCATCAACCGATTTAGAAGTAACCATTTCTTGGAAGGAAAGAGTTGAAAATCAAAGCGGAGTAGAATACGTGGCGACTAACAATATTATAAAATACACAGTTCAAACCAAGTAAAAATAGGAGAGATATTAGAATTAATTAAGTAGAATTCTATACCCTTCCACAATTATTTGACTGTCTATCTTCATCACCCGATCTTCCGTAATCAGGATTTATTTTATGAATATTGCGTTTAAGAAGTTCCCCTTTGGGTAAATCTGTAATCATCTTGCCATTTTCAATAACTATTTTCCCTTTCAAGAAAACAAATTGAGAGGATCCTTTAACTTTAAAACCTTCGTATATACTAATATCTGCTTTAGAATGATGATTTTTAGCCGATATTTTCTTTTCAGAATTAGGATTCCATATTACAATATCAGCATCAGAACCAACGGCTAATTCTCCTTTTTGAGGGTAAAGACCAAAAATCTTTGCTGGCTGTGTTGAGTATAAATCAACCATTTGATTCAACGATATCCTATTCTGAAGTACTCCGAATGTGTACAAAAACTCAAGTCGATGTTCAATTCCTCCTGCTCCATTAGGTATCTTGCGAAAATCATTTTTTCCAACAGATTTTTGTGATAAAGAGAATGGGCAATGATCTGTTCCTATAGTTTGGATGGTATGTTGTTTTATACCCTCCCAAAGTTGATTTAAATTCTCGATTTTACGTAGAGGTGGACTTATCACATATTTAACGGTTTCATCAAACTCACCATAATATTTCGATTCATCCAATAGTAAGTATTGGGGACAGGTTTCTGCATATATGGGTTGACCACTTTGCTGTGCTAAGTATATATGCTTTAATGAATCACCTGCAGAAACATGTACAATATAGAGGGGGCAATTTGTTTGATCGGCTATATCAATAGCCCGTTTAACTGATGATGACTCTATCTCTGCGGTTCGAGAAAGCATATGATATAAGGGAGAAACCATCTTTTGGGAAAAGAATAAATCTCTTGAAGCATTTATCTCATCACCAAGCTCACAATGTGCAGTAACCATACCATTATGCTTACCAACAACCTTCATTACATGGTATGCATTATCATCGCTTAAGCCAATGGTATCCTTGTATGCTAGGTAAATTTTAAAAGATGGAAATCCTAATTCTATACATTCTTGAATCTCTTTTTCAGAATTTTCTCTCCAGTCAACTGGGCTAACATGAAAGGAGTAGCCAATAGGACAATTCTTTGCTTCATCAATTCTAATCTTCAGAGCTTCAGGTAAAGGTTGACCTTTTTGAGGTGTTACAAAATCTATTATTGAAGTTGTTCCACCATATAAAGCGCATATTCCACCGCTTAAAAAGTCATCTGAAGTGTAACCCGCAGGAGTTGGTAAATAAAGATGAACATGTGGGTCAATTCCTCCAGGAAAAACAAACTTACCTTCAGCATCTATTACTTTTTGGGCAAGATTTTCAGGTAACCTATTTTCGATTCTATCAATTTTGCCATCCTGTACTAATATATCAGCCTTGTAGTGATCGGTTGATGTTACAACAACACCATTTTTTATTAAGATTTTCATTGACCTAATATTATGTAAAAACAAAAATCCCCTCACAAAAGAGGGGAAAAGATAGTATCAACTAGTTTTCTATATCCTTAACATACATTCCATTAATATCTTCCCTAAAGCCAAGTTTTTTCAAGTATTTTACATATTTCTCGCTTCTTCCTTCGGCCATAACGCTAGTAAACCCCATTCTTATAAACCTTTTCTTTAGCCTTAGATAAACATACTTACCATTCTTAAAATCACGGTATTCAGGAATAACATAATCTAACCCCACTTTTAAAACGTTATCATCTTCCCGGTGAGCTAAATATAGCCCTGCAACCGACATGTTTCGAAGTATAAAGAAACTAACTGTATTCATATCGGGCTTGTACTCAAATCCTGGAAAGAATTTCTGGATTTCATCGTTGTGATACTCAAGAAATCTAATTAAATACTTGTTTTCAGGACGGATTTCAAGGGTTTCGAAAATTTCTTTTTTCCCATAGATGACAATAAGGTAATATAAATCAACTATAGTAATAATTCCATTAAGGATTCCTACAGGAATTGCTCCAATTAAAAACCCATAAATAGAGAATATAAGTGCTCCAATCATGTTTAACCATCTAAACTTAACGATAGATGTTAAAGCTAATGACACTGCAATAATAGCTGATGCAGCATATCCAACCCATTGTAAAATCTCTGAATTCATCTTATAATTAGTATTAATTTAACTACACTTAATTATATTTTAAAACAATACTTATTTCTTGTCATTCCTGCGAACCGAGCTTGCGAGTTCACCGAAGGTAAAGCAGGAATCTATTTGTTTATTTCTGGATTCCGCATCAAGTGCGGAATGTCAAGTGATATTGAGTTGAAATATATACTGAATAGTCTTTTTGTTTATAAATGATTTAAGAATACAGATTAACGATTTTAGAAATATGAAGATCTAAAAGATACTCTTAAATCTTCAAATCTTGATCTTCAATCGTAAATATGTTATCCCTGCATCTTCTTCCAAAGTTTGCTTGCTCTTTCTTTAGATATTTCAAGTATTTCAGACTCATTAACTGTTGTAATTTGTCTATTTCGAACAATTAGTTTTCCGTTCGATATAACATCACTTACATGGTTAGAGTTCAACCCAAATATAAAATGTCCTAAAAAATTATTCTGGTTAATCTCAGTTGGAGAGTTATAGTCGAGCACAACAAGGTTATTATCGCCATCACCATTAAATCCATTATCATTGATGTATCGATGAATGTTTCTGAAACGCTGATAAGAAGAAGGGTAGGTTATATTATCAAATCCCTGACCAACAAAAAAGGCTGCTTTTGCACTTTGGAGCATATCGCTATGCATACCATCGGTACCCATCATAATATTTGAGCCTAAAAATTCACCATTGAAATAACCTACATTGTTATTTAGGTTACTCTCAGTATTTTGCACAATCCAACAGGGAGAGTTGCGGATTATGTCTTTCTCATCCTCTTCAAGGTGTAAGCAATGGCCTAGAATTGTTTTTGGCGATTTAAGTACACCAAATTCATTTAAACGCGGAAGAACTCTCTTTCCGTATTTCTTTTTACAGAATTCCTGATCGTAGTTATCCTCTGCAACATGGATATGAATACCCGAATTATATGTATTCATCAGGTTTACGGCTTGCTCAAGGGTGTCATCGCCAACTGTAAATGATGCATGTAAGCCAACCAAACCTTGTCTGTTTTTTAAATATTCTTCAGTTTCAGATAATCCCTCTTTTGCAATCTTAAAACCATCTCTATCTGATATTTCGTAGCAAAGCAAATGCGATACACCAACCTTATCAAATGCCTTAGCAATTGTATCTAACGAACCTTTAACTGCAAAAGGGGAGGCATGATGATCGATAACAAAGGTAGAACCTGCTTTTGCACAAGCAATGGCAGTAACCAATGCGCTTGATTCAATCATATCCAAATCGAGGCATTTGTCTAGTGTCCACCAAACATATTGAAGAATTTCGTAGAAATTCTCTGGGCTTTTCTTTGGAGCACCCATACCTCTTGATAATGCTGAGTATACATGATGATGTCCAACCCCGAACGATTTTGTAACATACTTACCAGTGCAATCCAAAATCTCAAGATTTTGAATATTTGAGGTAGCATTAAGGCTATCTAAAAACTTTATTTCAGTTTTGTCTTGTTCAATAAGAATATTCTTTTGACTGAGCTCTAAGGTTTTCCAGTCGATATAGGTTGCGTTTTTAAGTAATATTGGCATATTTAAGGATTAGATATTAAACGCAAAGTCGCGAAGACACAAAGTTAATATTCTTCACGTCTTGTCGTCTCAGCGTTTAAAAATTCTGGAACTATTTTCTCTTCATTGGAAGTTTTGTGCGCTTAACGCCATCAAAAGCATAAAATGCGTTGGCAATTGCAGCGGCTGTTGGAACTAACCCTATTTCACCAATTCCTTTTGCTCCGTATGGACCAACTGGATCCTTCTCCTCGATTCCTATTATTTCCATTTCAGGCATTTCATTGGCGCGTAGTATTCCAATATCCTTGAATTTAAGGCTAACAGGTCTTCCGTCTTTCAATGGAAGGTCCTCGGTAAGCGCATAACCCATACCCATATGCAATGCTCCTTCAATTTGACCCTCGAAAAGCATCTGGTTCATGATCTTTCCAACATCATGAGCTGCAATGAGTTTTTTTATTTCCCCTTTATCATCGAGAATTGCTACTTGGGTTGCATAACCGTAAGCAAAGTGAATAACTGGATTATCATTATCAGCACCGGGTTTGCAGGTCCAATCGCAAACGAATTTACCTCTATAAGTACGCCCAGCAAGCTGGCTAAGAGAGCTATTCTTCAGATCATCCTTAATTCTCTTTGATGCATCAATAATTGCATTGGCAACCAAAGCCGTAGCTCTTGACGAGGTAGTCATTCCGGTTGGAATGTTAGCATCAGTTTCAACCTTTACCTCAATGATTTCAGGATCAATTCCCGTTTCTTCATGTAAGGTTTGGATAGCCATTGTATGAACACCTTGTCCCATCTCAGTCCATCCATGATGAATGATTACCTTCTTATCTGATTCTATATGAATTATAACATCGCTTTCATCGTTCATTCCGTTACCAACACCAGTATTCTTAATCCCACAAGCAATACCGGCATATTTAGCGCTATTAAACTGATCTTTTACCGCAAGCAAGGTTTTCTTCAGTCCTACGCCTCTTAGTACTTGACCTGTTGCAGTTGTCTTTCCATCCTCAAGCGCATTATCATAACGAATTTGCCAACGATCGAATCCCCCCATTTTACAGAGCTCATCAATACAACTCTCTACTGCAAAGATTGCCTGGGGTACACCAAATCCACGCATTGCCCCGCTAGGGATATTATTTGTATAAACGGTATCTGCCTTAACATCTACAGCAGGAACGGTATAGCCACCAGTTGCATGACCTACTACGCGCTCCATTACCTTTGTACCAACCGAAGCATATGCACCTGTGTCGCCAATGGCGTTGAGTTTAACAGCAGTGAATTTACCATTCTTATCGCAAGCCAAGCAAATATCCATCCACACAGGGTGGCGTTTAGGGTGCATCATTATTGATTCATCGCGAGTTAGATGAACTTTTACAGGTAGTTTAAGTAGATATGCAAACAATGAGGCATGACCTTGTACCGTTAAATCCTCCTTCCCACCAAATCCACCACCGTTTTGAACTTGAACAACAATAACCTTTTCCTCTGGAAGTCCTAGTACTCTTGCAACTAGTTTTCTATCAACATAAGCACCTTGCCCTTGGCTGTAGAGACGAACACCTTCATTCTCGGGTAGTGCAACTGCCGTTTCTGTTTCAAGGAAAGCATGCTCAATACGTTGAGTTTGATAGATTCCACTTGATACATATGCAGCCTCTTTGAATGCTTTTTCAACATCACCAAATCGAATGCTGCAGGTTTCAAGTACATTTGATCTTCCTTCATGTACCTGAACACTATTGGGCTTTACTGCTTCTAGAACATCAGTAACAGCCTCTAAAACCTCGTATTCAATCTTTATTAGTTCAACAGCCTTACGCGCGATAGCCTCAGTTTTAGCAACAACACTTGCAATTACGTCACCAATGTAGCGGGTAATTTCTCCCTCGCCAATCATCATCGGCCAATCCTGAATAGGAATAATGCCAATTAGCTTATTGCCCGGGATATCTTTTGCTGTAAAAACTCTAATTACACCATCTAGTTTCTCTGCTTCATGGGTATGAATTTTTAGAACCTTGGCCCTAGGATGATCGCTGAACTTGAGGGCTCCGTGAACCATTCCGTCAAAGAACATATCACCAACAAAATCTCTATCTCCTAAAGCAGTTTCAACTGCTTGATACTTTGGATATGGTTTTCCAATCAATGCTGATTTAGGATTCTTCACAGATTGTTTACCGTCTAACTCGTTAAAGGTTGATTCAATTGCATCAACAATCTTGACATATCCAGTGCAACGGCATATATTAGGAGTAATTGCTTTTACAATTTCAGGACGGGTTGGGGTTTTGTTAACGTTATAGAGACCTTTAGCCCTCATTATCATACCGGGTGAGCAGAAACCGCATTGAACAGCACCCTTCTCAGCAAAGTTTTTACCTATTGTTTCACTGAATTCTTTTGGTAAGCCTTCTGCAGTCACTATTTCTGCTCCCTCCAAATCCATCATTTTTGTGCGACAGGCTAGTTTGGTTTTTCCGTTGATTTCGACTGAACAAGCTCCACAAACACCTTGACCAGAACAACCATCCTTAGCCGCTGTAAGTTTATGCTCAAGCCTTAAGTGATCGAGAAGTGTTTCTTCTAAATCGCCAGAAAATGTTCTCTTTATACCATTAAGTGTATATTTTAGCATGATAAAAGGTTTTTCAAGTTTTCAATTGTTGGGTAGATCGATTCTGGCATTTTAAGCAAACTGCCTACCGACTTAAGGTCTTTAAGACCACTACCGGTCAGCATAACCACGTTGCTTGATTTATTAGCAATCTTCCCATTTTTTTGATAGGAGAGTAGACCTGCAAAAGCAGTTGTTGCCGCTGGCTCTGAGAAAATACCAGTATTCTTAGATAATACTATTGAAGCATTCATTATCTCCTCATCCGACACAATTAGCGTTTCACCGTTATATTTTTGGATGAATTGCTGAGCCATGAAGAAATTCCTTGGAATATCAACCGAGATAGAGTCAGCAATTGTTGTACTGGGTACTATCTCAAACTCTTTCTTACCTATGTTTCTAACCAAATTATCGCTTGTTGATGACTGAACAGCCACGATGGTTGGTATCTTATCGATAAGGTTGAGCATTAGTAGATCCTCGAAACCTTTGTATACGCCAGAAATAATGACACCGTCACCAACCGGAACAAATACTCTATCGGGTACCTTGAACTTCAATTGCTCAATCAATTCGAATGAAACTGTTTTTTTCCCTTCAATAGTTAAAGGGTTAAAAGCAGTATTTCGATTGTACCATCCAAAAACTTCAGTTGCTTTAACGCTAAGATCAAACGCCTCGTCATAAGTTCCCTTTACTGGGACAATTTTTGCTCCATACATTATAATCTGAGTTAGCTTTGCAAGGGGTGCTTTTTCTGGAACCATTATGATTGCTTGCTGACCTTGCGATGCACACATCCCAGCCAGCGAAGAGCCTGCATTTCCAGTCGAAGCGGCTATTATCGTATTTAACCTGTTTTCCTTGGCAAACGCTGATACTAAGGAAGATGCGCGATCCTTAAATGAGAAAGTTGGGTTCTGAGAGTCGTCCTTCAGGTAAAGATCAAAAGGAAGGCTATTTTGCTCCATTTTTTCGATAAAATAGAGGGGTGTTTTGCCTACTTTTAGTATAGGAAAACTATCCTTACTTGTAATAGGAAGAAGATCTAAAAAATCATTTTTCTTTAGGTCGGCAAACTCAATTCCTAACTTTTGCATTTTGTGGTAATCGTATACCACTTTAAGCACACCCTTAGGTGGTGTTGTAGTTGTGTTTTCCTTGCTGCATGAGGGACATAAATACATAACTTCATTTGTTGTGTATTCCTTTCCACAATCAACACATTTATATATAAACTTAGAAGAATTCATAGCATTTCAATCAAGCAAAATTAAGGTTTTTTGGTTTGATATTTCAAATATTTACCTTGTTAGAAAATTGTATAAAACACAGATTATCTTTTACTTAAATTATAAACTGATAAGATAAAAGAATCCCCTCCGGAAATTCTAGAGGGGATTTAGTTAAGTTGTGATTTTATAAACCTTTCAATAAACCAGTTCTTTCGTTGAACTCTTTAATCAGTTCGTCCCAATGATTAACTTGGTGGAATAAGGTGTCCCAAATCTCTCTATCGTACCATAGCTGGTTCAATTCTTCAACCTCTTTACCTTGTTGTTCAACCCAAGTAAAATATTTTAGGTTATGGATTGCTTTTCTATCGTTATAGGTCAACTCTTTCATAGTATCAGCACGTGTGCCAAGTAAACATTTTTCGAAATCACGTACTGCCTGAATATTATTGTATTTACCTTTTTCTGCATTTAGCTCTTCAACTCTTGATTTATACATATCGGCTGAATCAGTTGCAATAGTTACAATGATGTCTTCACCTGTCATGTCAAAATGCTTAGCAGTTTTAATTGCTGAAAGCAAATTGCCAATGCCTGATATACCAATTAGGTGAAGGTCGTTGATTAAGTTTTGGTCTATTCCGATTGATTTTAGGTATGCATGACCATCCTTCTCGTTGAAAAGACGTAAAATTCTCATGCAATCCTCATCGTCAATAGCAGTAACAACGTCAGTATTTTTTACATTGTGAACCCAAGGAACGTGCTTATCTCCAATACCTTCAATCCTATGTCCACCAAAACCGTTCATTAAAAGGGTTGGGCATTGTAATGCTTCAGATGCAACTACTTTAATATGTGGAGCAATAGTACGTAAATAGTCGCCAGCAGCAATTGTCCCAGCAGAACCAGTAGCAGAAACATAAGCAGCCAATTTGCTGTTCTTACCCTTTAGCATATTGAATACATCTTCAATTGCCCTACCTGTTGTATTATAGTGCCAAGCGGAATTTCCAAACTCATCGAATTGATTGAATATAATGCAATCCTTACGAGTTCTCTTAATCTCCCAGCATTTATCGTAGATTTCTTTTACATTTGATTCACAACCGTGAGTAGCAATAACCTCAGATCCAATTACATCGCGAAGCCATGCAAAACGTTCCTTGCTCATCTCCTCTGGAAGAATAGCAACCGATTCGGTGCCCATTACCTTTGAATCGAATGCACCACCACGACAGTAGTTTCCAGTTGATGGCCATACCGCTTTATGATAGGTTGGGTCGAAACCTCCAGTAATAATCCTTGGAGCAAGGCATCCATAGGCTGCACCAACCTTGTGCGCTCCTGTCGGAAACCATTTTCCAATTAGTAATACTATTCGCGCATCAACACCTGTAAGGGCTTTTGGTAACTCTACGTAGTTAACATTACCATATAATCCACCTTTTTCTTTTGGCTCGTTTTTCCAAGTTATGCGGAAAAGATTAAGCGGGTTAATATCCCAAAGTCCAACGTTTTTAAGCTGATCCTTGATTTTTTGAGGAACTAAATCAGGATTTCTTTGTTGTTCAAAAGTTGGAAGTATAATACCTCTTTCTTTAAAGCGTTTTACGGCATTTTCTAATGCCTTTTCGTTTGTAACCTTATTAATTGGTTGAATCATGATATGAGATTTTGATAATAAAATACCTTCGCAAGGTATGGATTATATAGATATATTCTTAATATGTAAATAACAATAGAATAATCGCCTATTTATTTTCTTTTTAGTAGAAGTATATTATATTTGCAACAATCAACTTATTACTTAATAGAAAATCGGACTACCATGAAACCACTAGACGAAATAGACAGGAAACTCCTGAACATTCTCCAGCTCAATAGTCGAATTACAATTCGAGAATTATCAGATAAACTCCACCTTTCTACAACACCTATTCATGAGCGTATTAAAAAGTTGGAAAGGAGTGGGTATATTAAGCAATATCTAACGTTAGTAGATCCAAAACTACTTGGGAAAAAGTTGATAGTTTACATTTCAGTTTCCTTAAATAATCATACCAAAGAAGCAATAGACGAGTTTGAAAAGGAGATGGAGAAGCTGGATGAGGTAATGGAATGCTACTACATTTCAGGAAATTCAGATTTTCTAATAAAGGTTCATTGTAACGATATGGATGACTACCATAATTTCATAACCTTTAAATTTTCAATTATTAAGAACATAACTCAGTTTTACAGTTCATTTGTAATGGCAGAGACTAAAGTAAAGAGGCATTTTAAACTATAGAACAGTGACTAGTTACCTGTGACAAGTGACAGGGGCGAGACTATAAAAAAAACCTCAAGTAATTAATTACTTGAGGTTTTTTATTTTTGAGGGAGTAATCTATTGAAATATTAGATTTCTTGCTCCTTGAAGAATAATGCTCATTATTGCGGCTTGTTCAAAATGCGCCTCTCTCACACAATTTGCCTTAACCTTAACTTCAATAATGCTGAAATCCTTTTTGCTTAGTGTGGCAATAATGTAGTCGGTTTCGTAAACGTATTCATTCTTTTGTTCTGTCAAGGTTTTTATTGCCTCTCCTTCTTTGAATATCAGTACATTTTTACCCTCAAGTTTTGATAAGTAGTAACCCGATTCGTTCTCTTTGAACGATTTTATGGTTAAATAGATCTTTGGTTTCTCCTTGTAAGGTGCACTTGAAGTAGGACAGAAGGTGTTACAGTTTCCACATTCATTGCAGAAGTTCGCAATGTTAAGTATTTGGTGCGTCTGCTTAACCTCAAAAACTTTGTCGTTTTGGATTTCTACCTTACCATTCTCAAGAACAACTGCTTTCTGTAAGTTGTATTTAACAGGTTCAATATCATACGAGTAGTTTGCAAAGTTTGGACAAACTGTGGTACAGATATTGCAAATCTCATCGCAGTTCAAGCAACGGTTTGATTCTTCTACTATCGTTGTCTTATCAAGCGTTTCGCTAACCAACTTAAAATTCTTTCTGTCGTTTAATGCCAGCTCCTTTAATTTGGGTGCAAACATGCGCTTTGCACGCTTAATTATCAATTCTCTTTTACTTAACTCTTTTCTAGTGACTGTTATCTGAAGTCTGAATTCTACCGAAGCCTGTTTCATAATCTGTTCAGAAGCCTTACGTCCATCGCCAATTGCATTGATAGCAGTTGAAGCACCACGAAGTGAATCACCACCGATAAACACGTTTCCAAGTTGAGTTTTGTAGGTTTTTGAGTCAGCTTTGAGTAATTCTGTAGTTGCAAAATCAATATCAAGGCTTTGTCCAATGGCAGGAATAATAGTATCGCAAGGTATTTCGAAATCGGAGTTTTCAACCTTAACTGGTTGTGGTCTGCCTTTTGAATCAACACCCTTTAACTCCATTTTGCTGCAAAGCAAAGCTTTGACATTTCCATCCTTTGAAATTACCTTCTCGGGAGCCACCAATTCAATAATTTCAACTCCTTCCTCGATAACCTCTTTAATTTCTCCCTGATCTGCAGGCATCTCGTTAATTGTGCGGCGATAAACAATTGTTACCTTGCCATCCTTGCCAACCAAACGGTATGCTGTGCGAGCAGCGTCCATTGCGGTATTACCACCACCAATTATCACAACATTTTTACCTATTCCGCATTCCTTGCCCTGTTTTACATTGAAAAGAAAGTTCAAAGGCTCAATAACACCCTTTGCATTACTTCCTTCAATATTTAAAGGCGCAGAAAGCTGTGCACCAGCACCTATGTATATGTAATTGTAGTCTTTCTTTAACGTTTGAAATCTAGAACTATCAACCTTACTATTATAGTGGATGTTAACACCCAAATCGGTTACTCGTTTGAAATCCTTGGCAATAGCCTTATCTGTTAGCCTAAATCCAGGGATTGCAAACTGAACCATTCCTCCAGCCTTTGATTTTGCTTCAAATACATCAACAGTGAAGCCTGCTAAAGCCAAATAATAAGCGCAGGATAAGCCCGAAGGGCCTGCACCAATAACTGCAACTTTAATCCCATTTTTGGCTGATGGTTTAAGTTTTATCTCGTTTTGCTCTGAAATAAAACGTTTAACCTCGCGGATTTGCAATGGGTTATCGAAGTTAACTCTGGTACATTTATTCTGACAAAGGTGATCGCAAACCATCCCGGTAATTGAAGGGAAAGGGTTAGTTCTTAAGATCACCTCGTAGGCTTTGTCAAATTGCCCGTTTGCAGTGTAGTATAAATAGTCGGGAATATCCTGGTTTGTTGCACATGTGTCACGACAAGGGGCAGAGATACAATCGAAATAATCAAGTTCACACTTAGTCTTTATATCTGGTGATTTAATGTATTCCCTTTTATAATCAGCTGATTCGAGTACCTCATCAGCGTATCTTACTAAATTAGCAAGTGCCGATTCTTTAATATTTTTCTTGTTCGAGGTTTTAACAATAAACTCATTTATACTTACAGAATATGCGGATTTAAAGTCATCTTCCAATTTTTCGAAGTACTGATTCAATTTCATATAACCACCTGGTTTGAGTATATCAGAGCAAACTGTAACTGTTTTAAAACCACAAGCAATTATATCGGAAATGTTGAATGCATTGGCTCCAGCAGAGAATGAAAGTTGCAATTCACCATTAAATTCTTCCTGTAGTTTTTTAGCAACATTAATTGAAACTGGATGCAGAGCGCGACCGCTCATATACATCATATCAACATCTTTGCCGAATACATCCTTGCTATTAATGGATTCGAGCGTATTGGTCATTTTAAGTCCAAATTGTAAATTTTGTTCTTCGGCAGTTTTTCTGAGTGATTTTATGATATTAATAGCATCGGGGTACTTCAAATCGTGCTCGAATGCAATATCTGGAACATTTGTTTTGAAGTTTAGCTTATCGTTAAGTATTTCTCTTAGACGTTTTGGTCCAAGTAATGTTGGGTTTAACTTTACAAAAGTATGTAGATGTTTTTTCTCAAGAAGGTATTTAGCAATAGCTTCAATTTCATTGGCCGGACAGCCATGCATTGTTGATAGAGTAATATTATCAGAAATTCTTGATGAGATTGAAATATCATCAACATTTGGGTATATATCACGAATCTCTTCAATCTTTTCGTTTAGCTCCTTGGTACAATCGTTCATCTTCTCAAAGAACCATTGAACGTTATCGTTCATGATTCCTTGTAGATTGTAGCCTACGCTCATATTGAATATTGTGCCGATTTCCTTATTCCAACCAAACTTGTGATTTAGAATATGTATTATTATCCACGCATTTAAATACTCATTAAAACTTTCGTGAATTTTTAGCTCCTGAGACCACTCGCAGTTGTAGCCTTCATCCTGCATATCAATGCAAGGTTTTGATACTTCAAGCTCATCAAGTGTTTGAATTGTTTTTAGTTCGATGTACCTTGAACCCATAAGCCATGCACCGATTATATTCTGAGACATTTGAGAGTGTGGCCCAGCTGCTACACCAAGTGGGGTGTGAATTTTTTGGTTAAAAACCTCAGTTGTTAATTGACTATTTTTATTTGGGTTAAAGAATAGCTCATTGGGTATGCCAAATATACTTTTATTGCTATCAAACTCATTAATAACAATCTGAAGTAGCTGTTTTAATGAAATTGTGTGAAATTTGTCGGACTTATTCATGGCTTTAAATCAGTTTTTTTCGCTAACAAAACTAAGGAAAAGAGCGAACAAAATTATAAATATCTTACTTTTATAACCGCTTTAGGAAAATCAGATAGTAAATATGGATATCAACAAAAAATATTCTGCAATTATTCTTTCTGCCGGAAAATCATCAAGAATGGGAGTGCATAAATTCTCTCTTAGGTTTAATGATTCTACCACATTCCTTGAGAACATGGTAAATGAGTATAATGCATTTGGTTGTAATGAGATAATAATTGTTTTAAACCCCGATGGAGCCTCATTTCTTGATCAGCTTAAACTAAGTCTTCCTTCGAATGTAACGATTGCTATTAACCATCATCCTGAGTGGGAGAGATTTTACTCTTTAAAGTTAGGGGCAAAGTTGCTTCTAAAAACTGACTCGACTTTAGTTAGTAATATTGATAATCCGTTTGTCAATCACAGTGTCCTTAGCTTACTAACTAAACACTATAAAGAAGCTGATTATCTTAACCCTATATATAAAGGTAAGGGGGGGCATCCTTTTCTGATTTCAGAAAAGGTAATTGCAGATTTAAGGTCAGAGGAATTAGATCAAATTCACATGAAAGAGTTTCTAGGACGCTATTCTAAAAAATCAGTTGAAGTTGATGATGAAAGTATATTGTTAAACGTCAATACTAACGAGGAGTATAGAAGACTTTTTGGTTAGAAAAAAGGAGCACAAAATGCGCTCCTTTTAATATTACTTTTTTAAAGGACTACTTCTCGTACAGCCTCATCAACACTTTTTCAGGTGTTAACGGCGCATCGAAATCAATTTTGTAATTGGGATTAAACGCTTTGATTGCATTTTGAATTGCAAAGAAAGTTGCTATCCCATACATAAATGGAGGTTCCCCAACTGCTTTTGATTTTAGTATTGCTAACTCAGGTCCTTCGGTTTCAAGTGGATAACATTCTACAACTTTAGGTGCAGAGTAAATATCAGGAACTTTATAGGTGGATAGGCTATTTGAAAGAAGTCGCCCATCATTATTAAAAGCAATTTCCTCCATTGTCATCCAGCCAATACCCTGCATTACAGCTCCTTCAACTTGACCTTTATCAATTGTTGGGTTTATGCTATTCCCAAAATCATGGACAATATGAACCTCATCAACTTCGTATGTTCCGCGTAAACAATCGAGAGTTACTTCAATAAAGGCTGTGCCATAAACGTGGTAAGCAAATGGATGACCTTTCTCTTTAGCTTTATCAAAATAGATTGTAGGAGTAGCGTAGTGACCATGCTCAGAGAGACAAACCCTACTTAAATAGGCTGTTATAATAAGCTTCTCCCAGAATATTTCAGTTTTTTGGTTGTTTCTATAGACTAACTCATCTTTTATGCTAATCTCATCAACACTGCAATCTAGCATTTTTGCTGCAGTTGCTTTCAATCGTTTTAGCAGTTCATTGCAAGCAATAATAACGGCATTCCCATTTAAATCGGCACCAGCACTTGCTGCAGTGGGCGAGGTATTCGCAACTCTAGATGTATTAGTAGATTCTATTTTTACCCTTTTAGTATCAACAGACAAAATCTTAGATGCAACCTGGGCTAATTTAGTGTTAACACCTTGCCCCATCTCAATGGCACCAGTACTTACGCCAATGCTACCATCCTGATATATATGAACCAATGCTCTCGCCTGATTCAAAAAAATAGTTGTAAATGATATCCCAAAGCAGATGGGCATCATAGCCATTCCTTTTTTGTACAGGCTATTCTTACTGTTGAATTCTGCTATTTTCTTTTCAATCTTCTCAATATTGAACTTTTTATCAGCAAGGGATAAGCAATTACTTATAGTCACATTCTTAGCAACCTGCCCGTATTGGAACTCATCGTTTTCTTTTAGGAAATTTTTTTCCTGAATCACTTTAGCCGAAACATTTAGCTCATAAGCTGCTTTGGCAATTGCCGATTCAATAACAAACATACCTTGCGGACCACCAAACCCTCTAAATGCAGTATTAGGTGGAAGGTTAGTCTTGCAGCTATATGTAGTAACTTCAGTATTCGGTATAAAGTAAGTATTGGTTGAATGAAACAGCGTACGCTCCATGATTGATGGCGATAGATCCGCTGTTGCGCCACCGTTTTGGTATAAAGTAGTTTGAAATGCAAGTATTTTCAAATCTTTTGATAGACCAATCTTAAAATCAGAGTTATAAGGGTGACGCTTTCCTGTCATCTTCATATCATCCATTCGATGCAACGATAGTTTCACGGGCTTTTGTAGTATATATGATGCCAATGCAACCATTGATGCAAACCCTGAGGCTTGTTCTTCTTTTCCACCAAAACCGCCACCTAAGCGGGCAACATCAACCTCGATGCGATTCATAGAAATTCCAAGAACTTTTGACACTGTCTTTTGAACGGCAGTTGGTCCCTGAGTTGATGAGTGTACCCTTATGCCACCATTGTCAACTGGATAAGCGTATGCACCTTGGGTTTCAATATATAAATGCTCTTGTCCACCACTTTCAACCTTCCCTTCAAAAACGTAATCGCATTTTGACCATTCATTGGCAACATCGCCCATTCTGAATGTTCTTGGAGGGATAAGCAGTAACCCTTTCTCCTTAGCAACGCGAGGATCAATAACTACTTCTAATTCTTCAATTTTAATGCTGATGAGTTTCAGTGCTTTTCGTGCAGTATGTTCATCTTTTGCTACAACCAGGGCTATGGCCTCTCCGTTAAAATGAACTTCATGCTCGGCGAATAGGGTTTCATCATCAATAATTCCACCAATTTGGTTTTTACCAGTAATATCTTTGTAGGTAAGTACCTTTACTACACCCGATAATGCTTCGGCTGCCGATACATCAAGATTGATTATTTTACCATGACCAACAGGTGACCCAAAAATAGCCGCATGAAGTGTTCCTTTCTGCACTGGTATATCATCAAGGTAAACCGATTTGCCTGTTACATGATTGATGGAATCTATATTATTCATTTTTATCTTTTTTTCTCTGTGTTACTCAATGATTCTCTGAGTTTAAATTTCTTTTAATTCATTAAAGTTTATCTTATTGGTAAACAACTTTATGAAATGAGCAAAGAACAATTGCCGTAATAAAAGTCTTTTATACTCTACACTTCCACGAACATCGCTAATTGGAGATATTTCACCTTGAAGCACTTCATTGGCTTTATGTAAAACTTCAATTGTAATAGTTTTTCCCTTCAGGAAATCACAGGTTTTGCATAAAAACATTGGAATAGGAGCAATCCCTCCTGCTGAAAGGAAACAATCAACAATTTTATCACCATTCATATATAGTTGAATTGCGCTATTTACGCTGGCAATATCAAGATGCGTACGCTTGCTAACCTTTTCAAAGTTAAATAGGCTAGGTTTTTTGGGAACAGGAAACGAAACATTCTTAATATAATCACCTTTGTCCAAGGCTAACTTCTTATAACCAAGGTAGAACTCCTTTAATGGAATTGATTTACCGTTTGATAGATTAACCTCAGCATTTAACGCTAATAGCATAATACTTATATCGCCAATGGGAGAGGCGTTTACAATATTCCCGGCGATAGTCCCCATATTGCGAATGGGTTTGGATGAGATTAGCTTAAGGTATGATACAATTTCAGGGACAACTTTTCTAATCTCTATTGACTCCTCTAATTCACTTGCAGTAGTTGCTGCACCTAAAATACATTTACCATTTTCAATTTTAATCCCTTTTAAATCAATTCTGTTTTGAAATAGGTTGATATCTGCTTCAGCAAGAATCTCTGCTTTCTGTACCATTAAATCTGTACCCCCTGCAATTATAGTGCTTTCAACTTCTGCTACTGGGGTTACTTTGTGGATTTTATTTAAACGACTTGGTATTTCAAGAAAATACTCTGGAAGATGTTTGTTCTTAACTAACCAATTAATTGGATCATCTACATTCTTATCTTTTAGAATTTCTGCTATTGCTTCGGCGGCTTTCTCTATTGATTTGTAGCCAGTACAACGGCAAATATTGCCACTTACTGATGCAATGGCACTTTGTTTAGTAGATTTTTCAGATGATAGGCTGTGCCCTGTTAACGACATGATAAACCCCGGGGTACAAAATCCGCATTGAGTTGCAGCGTTTTCAACGAATGCTTTTTGAACAGGGGTTAGGTGTCCCATATTTATCCCCTCAATAGTGACTATATGCTTTCCGTGAGCATTTCCAAGAGGGGTAAGGCATGAAACTATACTCTTATAGCTTACTTTTCCGTTTTCTAGAGTTCCTTCGAGAACGGTACATGCTCCGCAATCGCCTTCGCGACAACCAATTTTTGTTCCTGGTAAATCTTGCTCATACCTAATAAAATCAAGCAATGAGCCACCTGATGATTTATCTGTATAAACTAGCTGATTATTTAAAATGAATGATATCATGGCTAAATTCTAATTCAAATCCTTAATATGGCAAATTTACTAATTAGCTAATAACTATGTTAAAATCAACAAACTTTAGAAATACTCAAAATATATATTTATTCTTATTTGCTTAAACTCTACAAACTATTTTAGAATAAATACCTATTCTATTAAACCAATATGCTTTTATGAAGTTTAATAAAAAGCTACATTTATCATTATTAAAATTGTTTCATATGAAAGCAAAAAACGTAAAGAGTACAAGAACACCCATCTATAGAGACATGGGGTTTCTATTAGAGGATGTGCCTACAATGAAAAAGGCTTTTACTGATGAGGTTAACCATCCCCACAACCCTGATCTTTACATTTATGCACGATATCGCAACCCTAATGTTGTGGAAGCAGAGGAGAGGTTAATGAAACTTGAAGGATCTAAATGGACTCTTCTAACAGAATCGGGGCAGGCTGCATTGGATGTTGCATTATCGATCTTTCAACGAAGCAACAAATCCAATAAATGGCTTTTTTTTACCGAGATATATGGAGGAACAAATTCATATATAGATAAGGTATTAGTTCAACGTCGTGGAATCGAGGTTATTCGTTTTGCTCCTAATGGCAATTCATACTCAATGGAGGCATTCGAAAAGCTCATAAGTGAAACTAAACCCGATGTTGTTTTTTTTGAAGTGCTTTCTAACCCAATGCTCATCGCTGTGGATGGGGAAGCAATCATTAAGATTGCCAAAAGACATGGAGCAAAGGTTATTGTTGATAATACTTTTGCTACCCCAATCCTCTGGAAACCGTTGAATTCAGGTGCCGATTTGGTTTATCAGAGCGTTACTAAATACTTGGCTGGCCATGGAAATCTTTCTGCAGGTTCTATTTCAGGTAATGACCCTGAACTTTTAAAGGAGGCAATCGAATACCGCAAGTGGGTTGGCCATATGCTCTCACCCGATGATGCGTATAGATTGATTGATATGCTCAAGACCTTTGAAATGCGCTTCTTAAAGCATTGTCAGAATGCTCATGCCATTGCTAATTTTCTCGAAAACCATCCTCTAGTAGAGAACGTATTATACCCAGGATTGGAAAGTCATTCAACACATAACGAGGCTTTCCGATTATTTAAAGGAATAGCTTTCGGAGGTATGGTTACGTTTGATATAAAAGGCTCTAACCGTGAGGAGAAGGCTCAAAGATGTAATATGTTTATTCAACTTGTCTCTGATTCAATTCATTTGGTTCCAACTCTCGGTGATGCCGATACAATTTTAATGCCTGTGGAGCCAGTTTGGGGCGATAGATATCCATTCCCAGGAATGATAAGACTTTCAGTTGGTATTGAGGATCAAAAGGAGTTACTAAATGTAATAGGTAATGCACTGAATTTAATTGGTAAGGATTAATTCTTCCCTTTATATTTCTGCTTAGGCTTATTTTCTTTATACCAAAAGAAGTAACTACGCTGCTTTACCTTTTGCTCTTGCGTTCTAGCAACGTATACTTTCTCTTTTGTATATGGGTTGATTCCCGTGTAGTATATTGTCGATGCTAATGTCATTGGGGTTGGCGTAAAATCCTGTATTTGCTCTAGTTTGAAATTTAACTTCTTCGTTTCTTCTGCAAGTTGCTTCATATCTGCCTCCGTTGAACCTGGATGACTAGAGATGAAGTAGGGTATAAGTTGCTGGTTTAATGAGAATTTACTATTTATTTCGTTGAATTTATTGTTGAATTTTTTAAAACTCTCAAACGGTGGTTTTCGCATCTGTTTCAAAACTTCATTTGATGTATGCTCAGGAGCAACTTTTAGCCTTCCAGATACATGATAACGAATTAGTTCTGTGATGTATTCATCATCTTCATTCATCGATAAATCGTATCGTACACCGCTTCCAATGAATGCTTTTTTAATACCCTCTCTATTTCTAACAGTTTTGTAAAGAGAAATTAGGTTTTCATGACTAGTATTCAAATTGTTACAAATGTTTGGGAAAATACATGATGGTCGTTTACAAACAACGCACTTTTTTAAATCCTTGCCTTGCATCGTGTACATGTTTGCTGATGGGCCACCCAAATCACTTAAATATCCTTTAAAACCTTCCATTGCAACTACTTTGTCAACCTCATTCAGAATTGATTTTTCCGATCGAGAAGCAATAAATTTTCCTTGATGGGCAGAAATAGTACAAAAGGCGCACCCTCCGAAGCACCCACGATGGATGTTAATAGAGAATTTAATCATCTCCCAAGCGGGTATAACCTTTGATTTATACCTTGGATGGGGTAATCGGGTGTAAGGTAAATCGTACCAGCCATCAATCTCACCCGTTGTAGGTATTGGAAATGGTGGGTTAACTACTACAACCTTCCCATTTGTAGGCTCTACAAGTTTTTTAGCGCTTACTCTATTCGACTCTGTTTCAACTATTTTAAAATTATCGCCAAACTTCTCCTTTAAATTCAGGCAATCCTCAAATGAGTTAAGTATAATAGTTTCTTTTTCAGAACTATAACTGTTAACATCGGAATCAATGAATGATATTTGGGGAATATCGAAAAGTTCATAAACCGATTGTCCATCAGCTATTCTTCTGGCAATTTCTACAATTGGCTTTTCACCCATCCCATAAACAAGTATATCAGCCCCTGATTCAATCAAAATACTAGGTTTTAGGGTATCAGACCAGTAATCGTAGTGGGTCAATCGACGTAGCGATGATTCAATTCCACCTATTATTAAAGGTGTGTTTGGGTAAATCTTTTTAATAATCTTTGAGTAAACTGTTACAGCGTAATCAGGGCGATAACCTGCCTTATTATCAGGGGTGTATGCATCATCACTACGTAATCGTTTATTTGCTGTGTAGTGGTTAACCATCGAATCCATCGAGCCAGATGTAACTCCAAAGAATAGTCTTGGAACCCCCAACTT
>Ga0209098_1000111_pt1 | contig 88586 bp, 78 predicted proteins | sample AD_JPNHW1_MetaG_FD_184429 | JGI IMG/M metagenome (GOLD analysis project Ga0209098, IMG submission 184429) | Active sludge microbial communities of municipal wastewater-treating anaerobic digesters from Japan - AD_JPNHW1_MetaG (SPAdes) (version 2) | ecosystem: Engineered > Bioreactor > Anaerobic...
CTCATATCCTTTAGGGATGTAGTTATAGGTTTTGTCTGCAGAAGAAGCAACACAAACAGCATTACCTAACCCTTTAGCTTCTTTTAATGCTTTTTTAGCCCAAACACCGGTTTCTAAGTAAGCAGCTTTGGTTTCCAAAAGATTCATTGGAACCATACAGAATTGTAAACTTGCGCCACCACCTAAGAATAACACTTTGTAATTGTCAGGGATATTTAATAATTCTCTCCATAAATCTTCACACTCTTTCATCACTGCTTCCCACTCTTTAGAACGGTGAGAAACTTCAATAACTGACATTCCTGTTCCGACAAAGTCTTTCAGAGCTTCAATCGAATTGTTGATCGCTTCCTTTGGAAGGATACAAGGGCCGGCATTAAAATTATGTACTTTTTTCATGATATTTGATTTTTTTTAATAGGTTGATTATTAAGGTTTTTATTTGATATTTGCAATCCAATTTTGAATCTCCTGAAGTTGAACAGCAGGGACATCCATTTTAAGTTTTTTTCTCATTCCACCCAAATCATTAAGTAGTTTGTTTGGATTTGCTTCTTTTAATAATTCTAAAGTGTTGATATTGAGTTTGTATAGAGCTGCAACCCAAGGTTGAGGAACTCCAATAGTAATAAAATCTTGTTCTGAACTTACCTCTTTTTTCTTTTCAGGTCTCATTTGAGGGAAAAACAATACATCCTGAATGGATGGAGAATTGGTCATGATCATCGATAAACGGTCAATACCGATACCTAAACCAGCCGTTGGAGGCATTCCAAACTCTAAAGCTCTAAGGAAGTCTTCATCTAAAACCATAGACTCTTCATCACCTCTTTTTCCTAATTCCAATTGATCTTCAAAACGTTTACGTTGATCGATTGGATCATTCAACTCAGAGTATGCATTACAAATCTCTTTTCCATTACAAACGGCTTCAAATCTTTCAGTTAAGCCCGGTTTGGAGCGGTGTTTTTTAGTCAATGGAGAGGTTTCGATAGGGTAATCATGGATGAAGGTAGGTTGAATCAATTTAGCTTCACAGGTTTCTCCGAAGATCTCATCGATTAGCTTTGCGCGACCCATAGAGGCATCCACTTCAACACCACATTTTTTAGCAAATTCAGCCATCTCCGCTTCGTTCATTCCGGAGATGTCGGTGCCGGTAAAATGCTCGATCGCACCATACATGGTGAAGCGTTTCCATGGTCTTTTGAAGTCGATGATGTTTTCACCAACTTGTACTTGAGTGGTTCCATGAAGTTTTAGGGCAACAGCTTCCACCATCTCTTCAACAGTATTCATCATCCATTCGTAGTCTTTGTAGGCCACATAAAGCTCCATTTGGGTAAACTCTGGATTATGGAATCTGGACATCCCTTCGTTTCTGAAATCTTTGGAAAACTCGTACACTCCGTCAAAACCACCCACAATCAATCTTTTGAGATACAATTCGTTAGCAATACGCAAGTATAGAGTCATGTCCAATTTGTTATGATGTGTTTTAAACGGACGAGCCGCAGCACCACCATACAAAGGTTGAAGGATTGGGGTTTCCACTTCAAGATACCCTTTTTCATTTAAGAAGTTACGCATGGTGTTTACCAATTGGGTTCTTTTAATAAAAGTATCTTTTACTTGTGGATTAACAATTAAATCTACATATCTTTGACGGTATCTTTGTTCAGGATCCTGAAAAGCATCATACACTTCACCATCTTTTTCCTTAACGATAGGGAGTGGACGAAGAGATTTACACAAAATGGTAAACTCTTTGATATGGATACTGATTTCACCGGTTTGAGTATAAAAAACAAACCCTTTTACTCCGATGATATCACCAATGTCTAATTTTTTAAAAACGCCGTTGTATAGGGTTTTATCTTCACCGGGACACAACTCATCCCGTTTGGCGTAAATTTGAATTTTACCTTGCGCGTCTTGCAATTCATAGAAAGAAACTGCTCCCATAATTCTTTGGTGCATAATTCTTCCGGCAAAACTAACATTTTGATACAAAGATTGATCTTTAGGAAAGTTCTCATTGATCTCTTTTGAAGTCACATTTACTTCATACAATTCTGCGGGGTATGAGTTGATACCCAATTTGTTAAACTCCTCTAACTTTTGTCTTCTGATAATTTCTTGTTCGGTTAATTCGATCGCCATAATACAATATTTTATATGGGGGCAAAATTAGTGAATTTTTCCGACATAGGCTTTTGATTTAACAATTTTTAGGGAGAGATGGTTTTTAGTTTAAAGGTTTAAGGGTTTAAAGGTTTTTATACTTTCACCTTTCAACAGCGAAGCGTTCAACCTTTCAACAGCGAAGCGTTCAACCTTTCAACCTTAAACCTAACCCAAATAATCTAGAACCAAAATAGAACACAGATGACACAGATTATACAGATGACCACAGATTTAATTTGTTATTTAATAATTGTTTTTTATAGAAATGATCACAGTGTTACACAATGGTAGCACAATGTTACACAGTGTTATTTAAATTGTAGAATGAATAATTTACCCACCTATAATTAGCTTATTTGCTTATTATCACATTAGCTTATTATTAATCTGTGTGCTACTAAGGCGTAGGATAAGGTCGAAAAGTTATGGATTGAAAAATGAATAAAAAACTAAAACCTTAAACCTAAGACCTAAAACCAAAAAATATTATATTTTTGTGTTAACTAATTCAATAAAAATTCGTAAAAATTCTTCCAATAAACCAAAAACAAAATAATATGATTTACAATCAATGGTATGTGATTCTGGACTCTAAGGAATTAAAAAGGAATAAAACCTTAAAAATTAAAAGATTTAGTGAAACACTCGTTCTATGGAGAAATGATGATGGGTCCGTTTCCTGCATTCATGATCAATGTTGCCACCGGGGTGCTTCTTTGTCTTGCGGAAAAATCGTTGATGGCAAAGTGGAGTGTCCATTTCATGGTTTTATCTATGATCAAAAAGGTAAAGTAACTTCCATTCCCGCTAATGGTAAAAATGCTCCTGTTCCTGAATCAATGAGGGTTAAATATTATAAAACCTACGAAAATTATGGATTTATTTGGGTTTGGTTCGGAGATGAAGCTATAATAACATCCGAACCTTTTTTCTTTACCGAGTTAAAAGATTTTTCTTATTCAGGTTTTAAAGATCATTGGGATGTTCATTACTCCAGAGCTATTGAAAATCAATTAGATGTAGTGCATTTACCTTTTGTTCATAAAACTACCATTGGGAAAGGCGGAAAAACAGTAGTAAATGGTCCTGTTGTGGAAAGGGAGGATGAAATGATCACTTTTTATGTGAATAATGTTGTGGATGATGGCCAAACGAAACCATTAAAACCGGAAGAGATTAAAGATTATAAAGATTTCTTTTACCTGAAATTTCATTATCCAAATATCTGGCAAAATTTTATTGCAGATAAAGTTCGTGCTTTCGCGGCATTTGTCCCTGTTGATGAAGAGCATTCAATAGTGTATATCAGATTTTATCAAAAGTTTATTAAAATACCGGTTTTAAAACAACTGGTAAATTATATGGGTAAAGTATCCAGTATTATTATCTTACGACAAGATAAAAGGATTGTAATTACTCAAATTCCAAAAAAGAGTTCATTAAGGATGGATGAAAAACTCATTATTGGGGATAAACCTATAATCGAATATAGAAAACATCGGAAGAACTTATGGAACAAAATAACAAATAATGATCAGTAAAAATTAGTCTTTCATTATAATCAAAAACCATGGGAAAAAATCAAAATAATAAGATCATTGGATTGCTATTTTTTGGTGTCTTGATGGGTGCTTTAGATATTTCAATAGTTGGACCTGCTATTCCCTTAATTGAACAAACATTACATATAAGCAGTAGGGAATCGGGGTTGATATTTTCGAGTTATGTTTTGTTTAATTTAATTGGTATATCCTTATTTGCCCGTTTATCAGACAAATTCGGTAGAAGAAATATTTATATTATTGCATTGTCTATCTTTGCTTTTGGATCACTGATTGTTTCGTTTATTCATGATTTTAACTGGCTTATTGTAGGTAGAGCAATACAAGGGTTTGGCGCAAGCGGTATTTTCCCGGTTGCATCTGCTTTAGTTGGAGATCTTTTTCCTGTTGATAAAAGAGGGAGAATTTTAGGTCTAATTGGGGCCGTCTTCGGATTAGCGTTTTTGTTAGGTCCTTTTATCGCAGGGTTTTTACTAAGTTATTTTTCCTGGAATTTTCTTTTTATTATCAATCTTCCTATTGCGGCCGTTCTCATTTTTTTTAGTTTTAAAATATTACCTTCTCAAAGTATCGTAAAAAATATTAAAATGGATTGGAGGGGAATCATTGTTTTGGGAATCGCTTTGGCCGCATTTACTTACGGAATGAATAGTATTAATGGATATAATCTTTCTTCTTTTATTCAATTAAAGGTCATGATTCCATTCATCATTGCTGCTTCTGCATTTATTTTTCTCATCCTTTCTGAAAAACACATTGAATATCCCATACTTAAACTTAGTTTTTTTAAAAATTCTCAAATTCTGATTGCCGGTGTTCTTGCAGTAGTAACCGGGTTGATTCAAGCATGTTTTGTTTTCATCCCTAAGTTTGTGATTCACGAATTTCAGGTTGAACCCTCTACTGCCAGTTTTATGTTAACCCCTTTCGTTTTAGCAACTGCCGTCGGGTCACCCTTATTTGGGAGAATGATTGATAAAATTGGTGTGAAATGGGTTGTAATTATTGGGCTAAGTTTTCTTAGTTTGGGCTTTTTCTTTTTATCACAAGTGGATGGGCGATTAGGATTTTATTACATAAGTGGTGCTTTCGTGGGTTTAGGACTTTCTATTTTATCAGGAAGCTCATTACGTTATATTTTACTAAATAATACTTCCGCTGAAGATCGATCAACCAGTCAGGGATTGATTACCATTTTTACAAGTGTTGGTCAGATCGCAGGTTCTGCATTAATTGGTATTTTGCTTACCTCTACTACAAATGGATTTCATTTGAATTTTGTGGGAATTGCAATCATTACCGCGGGGATGCTTTTGGTTTCTTTGAAACTTAAAAATCGATAATTACAGTTTCAATATCCGGTTTTTTAACTTTTCAAATAATAATAGTCTAATTATTTAGTTATGAATAATAAGACAGTCCTTTTTTTGTTTCATTTTAACAACCAAATATTAAAATTATGAAAGCAGTGTCAAAATGGTTTTATTTAAGTGCAATATTTGCTGCACTTACATTCTCGTCTTGTGACGGTCACTTAGATGATACAGAAAGAAAACAAGCGGTTAAGGATGATGTTCAGGCGGATGGTTATTACGATGACATGATCTCAGAAACAGATGATATTCAGACCCTTATTCTGGAAGATAAATCCGGAAATCAAAATGGTTCTAAAGATGGATCAAAAACCTATACAATAGTCACAAATCCAGATGGTTCCAGAGATATTACCGTTACTTTTGTGAATTATACGAATCTCAATTTTGCTAATTCACATGTGAAAAATGGAATTGTTAACATTCATGTTACCGGAACTCCAGACAGTACCACTTTCATTAGAGTAATCACTTTTACCAATTTTACAATCGATGGAAATCAGATTCTAGGAACCATTACGGTTACGAAAGTGTCTTCGATTGCTAATACTATTCAAATTGCTAATGGACAAATCATCTTCACTGATGGAACAACATATACCCGTCAGGGGGTAAAAACCAGAACTCAAATCGATGGGATGTTAACTCCCAGCATCTGGGACAATGTGTATCAGGTTACCGGCTCATTCACAGGTATTAATCGACAAGGATTGAGCTACTCCCATGATGTGGTCACTCCTTTAGTGAGATATATGAGTTACAGATATTTTGTTTCCGGTATTCTTGAATTGGAGGTCGGCAATAGAGATATTGTGATCGATTTTGGAGATGGAACCCTAGATAATCTAGTGGATATTACTATCAATGGCACCACTTACCCAGATGTTCCTTTGACCCATTAATTAATATATTATGCAAAAACTTTTTTTAGCTCTGACCGTTTTGATGCTAACTCTAGTGAGTTATTCGCAAAAAGTATACAGTTGTGAGTATAAATCAGATGCTGATGTGAAGGTTTATGTAACACAATACAAAAGTGACGCCGATCTGGTTGTTTACAAATGTACGTACAGTTCTGATGCTGTCGAAAATAAAGGGTTATGGTATTTTTGTACTTATAAAAGTGATGCCAAAAAGAAAATATTTTTTGTTGATTACAAAAGTGATGCGGATATCGTGATTTACTTTTCAGAATATAAGAGTGATGCGGGATGGAAGAATAAAACAAAAATGTACTGGATGTATTGAAAAAAAAAGACCCAAACTTAGGTTTGGGTCTTTTTTGTGGTGCTGGACAGAATTGAACTGCCGACACACGGATTTTCAGTCCGTTGCTCTACCAACTGAGCTACAGCACCGCTCGTTGTTTGAGGGTGCAAAAGTACAACTTTTTTTTGAATTATCAGCACTTAAACGAAAAAAATCAATCAAAAAATTTATCTTCTTGTATTTAAGACATTTGCAATTAAAACATCCTGCAGTCTTAAGTCCTTTGTCCTTCGTCCTTTGTCCTTTTCTACCTCACCAACATCACAGATCCGGTTTTTCTCAATTCTGAATCAGGTTCTGCATATTTGAGATAGACGATCATCCAGGTGTAAGTTCCGGCAGGACATTTCGTTCCATTATAGGTTCCATCCCATGATTCCTCCGGATTAATAGATTGGAAAATACATTGTCCATTTCTATTATAGATCATCAAATGATATTTTAAAACATCAGTTACTCTTGGTAAAAAAACGTCATTTACACCGTCATTATTAGGAGTGAATGAATTAGGTACATAGAATGCATATTTGTCCACTACAGTGATCTGTTTGATCGTATCGTGGGCACAATTGTATTGATTGGTTACTCTAAAGAATACATTGAAAGTTTCATCGCTTGTGATATGGTAAGCATGAGTCGGATTTTCTATTGGGGTAGAAGAACCATCTCCAAAATTCCAAGAGTAAGAAACGATATGATCTCCGGTAGATTCATTCGTGAAATCAATCGGTCTTCCATTGGTTGGTTCAGGTGGGAAAAATGTAAAATCTGCAATAGGATAAGCTGAAACATAAATATAATTGTCATTAACTAACCAATCATCACATCCTACACTTTCTGCTGTTTTAGCATAATAAGTTACATTATAGTAACCCGGATTTTGGAAAGTATATAAAAAGGTTTCATCATAAAGAGTATCATTTACAGTTCCCTCAGGATTGGTGATGATAAACATATAAGCAGCATATTCAGGGGTTGTTGTCGATGTAAATCGGACGTTTAAAGGAGCACAACCACTCGTTTTATCGGCTGTAAAAGAGGCAATTGGCGTTTGAGTGTAGTTTACGGTGATTGTTGCAGTATCTCTACGACAAGCAATATTGTCATAAGCTATAACAGTATAAACAATGGAGTCTGCAATGTCACAATTGGTTTGAAAACTGTGAGGATCATCTAAATAGGTAGGGGGATCCCAAGTGACATTTTCAATATATCCACCTCCGGTCTCAACAGCTTCAATTGAGGTTAATGGGTCACAGGTATTGATCACTTGGTCAAGAATAATAATGGGGCTATTATCTCTCAGATAGTATGTTAAAGTGTCTATTCTTGGACTTTCAAAAGAACAAGTTTCCAATCGTATTTGTAATCTCAATGTTTTTACTTCTCCAGGTGCAAATACGGCTGTTTCAGGAACTCGTATAATCATTTTTGTGAATAACGAATCACGGGGTATATAAAAATTAGCCTCAGAAGTTGTCATTTGTAAAAATTCATTAGTGATTGAATTTAAATAAAAGATCTCATAGTCTTGATTTAAAAACAGTCCCGGATTAGGAATACTATTATTACTTATTGTGAAAACGTATCCTCTACTTGGGTCGCGTCTGGACAAAGAAAAATTTACTGTGTCGCTATTACAAGCTTTTAACAAAGTATCGTTTCCATTAAGTGTATAATTATGATTAGACTCAACAGTTGGGGCCATAAAACTACCCTCTTTAATAAAAACTCCTGAGTCATATAGCGTATCTTGAACATTTCCTATACCTAATTTCATGTGATATGGCGTACATTTAGCCACTCTGGTTTTGGCAAGCAAACCTGACCTTTGAAAATTTTGTGCATTGGGATTATTTGCTGGAATAACTGTAAATCCATTATATTGCATTCCGGCTGCACCTGAGGGGACACTACAATAGAAACTTGAATAGGCTAGGGATTCATTTGGGCCCGTGCAACTTCCACTACCCCCAGGCACTCCTGGATTTAACGAATTAATAGTAACCGGTAATGTTGAACCCGGGATTAAAGCAATATTCCAGGTTGTAAGATTCCCTGTAACCGGATGCATCCCTGTTAAAAAAAATCCAAAAACATCATTATAATCAGAACATACGTAAACCGGATATTCTTCAGATGCGAAAATATACTCAAATTGAACATCACCGGAGATAGATACAAAATCAAACTCTAATTTGGACATATTGGTGATAGGATTTGTAGTTAAAGCTTGTAAATTAGTATCAGTCGTCCCATCATTTATTAAAACACTATATCCTCCTGAGTTATTTGGTCCAAGTGCAGCTAATATGCCACCGGTTGCCATAATAATTCCACTTGATATGGGGAAATCGGTAAAATTGGGTCCATTAGTAAACCTCCCAATTTTGGCAGTAGTGGTATTGGGTAGTGCTGCTGAAGAATTATTAAAAGTTCCGTTAGTGATATATACTCCGGATATTTGAGGTGGTAAAACCAGTACATTTTCAAGAAATACTTGAGGAGTCCATCCATTCGGGCTTAGAACTGTAATTTGTGCTTGTAAACCCGAAATTGTAAACAAAAATAGTATTAATGCAATAAATTTGATGAAATTGATTTTCATTTTTTGATTTTTTTATATGGAATTGAGGTCTTTCTGTTTTATAAGAAGCTTTTTTTTAGGTTTAAGTTGCTTGAAATGAATATAAAATGTATTTTTTGGCTTAAAAAATGCAAAATAGAGTCTAGGAGTCAAAAAAGTTAAAAAACGAAAGATTTTATGCTGCAAAGATAAAAATTTTGTTCATATAATGCAATAGGAGAAAAAGTGAATTATTTTCAATATTTTTGCATTCTAAATAAACAAAATGTACTACATAGATACCCATAGTCACCTCTATCCTGAATACTACCCTCAAACATTTGATGAGGTTGTAAAAAGAACATTAGGTGCAAATGTTCAGAAAGTTTTACTCCCTTGCGTTAATTCTCAATCCATTCAAGATCTATTGTACGCTTCAGATCAATATCCAGATCACCTATTCCCTATGATAGGATTGCATCCAACAGATGTCTTTGAGAATTATCAACAAGAACTTAACATTATTGAACAACAACTTGTCAATGAAAAAGTGGTAGCAGTTGGGGAGATCGGAATCGATTTATACCATGATAAAACTTATATTCAAAATCAAATGATCGCATTTGAAACTCAATTGGGTTGGGCAATTGACTTAAATCTACCCTTGTCAGTTCATGTTAGAGATGGCTTTTCAGAAGCATTTCAAGTAATCAAAAAGTTTAAGGGAAAACCATTTTCAGGAGTTTTTCACTGTTTTTCAGGAGGCATTCAAGAGGCCAAATGGCTGATTGATAATGGATTCTATTTGGGGATTACCGGAGTAATTACTTTCAAAAAAAGTAAGTTGCAAGAGTTGGTAAAAGAGGTGGGATTGGAGTATTTAGTTCTTGAAACTGATGCCCCTTTTCTTGCACCGGAACCTTACAGAGGGAAGCAAAACGAAAGTTCCTATATTCCTTTAATCGGGAAAAAACTGGCTGAAATCTTTGAAATTTCTGAATCAGACGTTATGAATATAACCACGTCTAATGCAGAAAAAATATTTTCAAAAATTATTTAATCCAGAATTCCTAGCGTTTGTCTGATTTTGGAAGTTAAAATATCCACCCCTTTTTCATTATGTCCACCAATTGGTATAATGATGTCCGCTAAACGTTTAGTGGGCTCGATAAACATTTCATGCATCGGTTTCACATACATTTCATAATGTCGGATCGATTTATCTAAACCCCTTCCTCTTTCATTCACATCTCTCTGGATAATCCTGATTATTCGATCGTCAGCACCTGTATCCACAAAAACTTTAAGATCGAGTAATTCACATAATTCTGGACAAGTAAAGATCAATATTCCCTCAATTATTAACACCTCACCGGGTTCAATAGGGATTGTTTCTTTGCTTCTGCTACAAGTAACATAGGAGTAAATTGGCATTTGTATGGTTTCCCCATTTTGTAGTTTTTTAATATCATCAACTAATAAGGAAAATTCAATAGAAGAAGGATGGTCAAAATTGATTTGTTCCCTTTCCTCTTGGGTTAAATGTCCATTGTCCCAATAATATGAATCTTGAGATAAAACACTAACTTTATCTGATGGAAGTGCTTGAATCACTTTTTTAACCACTGATGTTTTGCCTGAACCGGATCCACCGGCGATACCAATAATATACATATTTTTAAATTAAAGTACAAAGATACAAAAATGGATGAAATGTATCATTTTTTATCTATTTTTGTGACCAAATTTGAAAAATGACTAAGTCTGAATTTATTGATCGGTATATTTATAGTTTTGAGTACGATTTTGCAAATATTAATAGAGATAAAATAGTATTAGAAAACACATTAGATCTTCTGTTTGAAGTTTTAACCGATGGGATTCAATATGATATTTCAGAAGGAGTGATCCAAAAATCAGAACATTACCAGTATATATTTGAAAGGGGTTCAGTTGCCAGACAACAAATTGTTTTTAGATGTGCCTATATTTTAGAGAAAATATATTTTTCTTATCCGGGAATAATCAATCATCCAAATTTAGGATTTGTCCAACTTTGTCTGATCGTTAAGAATAAAAGTGCGATGCGTCATTTCAGTAAAATCATGGCACATGCACTTCAAAAAAATAATCTAATACTATCAGATTCTGAAAGAGATCGGATCATTGAAGTATTAGCGGAGTGGGTAGCAGATCCGAGTATCAGAGTTGCCGTTAAAGTCTGGGTTTTCGAATGTTTTTTGGAATTACAAAAAGAATCAGAAATTGCCAAAGAAGTATTAGTTGCTTTATGGGATCTTTTTTCAAAAAATCCAACTCCCGGAATGATTGTCAGGTTAAAACAGTGGCAAAAATTTTTGTATTAATAAATTAAAAAAAACTGCACCAGGATTGGTTTAAGTAACTGTTCCCGGTGCAGTAAAGTCATTTAGAATGACCGAATATATAATTATCCGCATTTGGAATACCCACATGATGAGCATGTTAAGCATCCCTCCTGAAAGTAAATGGTTTCTTGGCCACATTTAGGACAAATGGTCCCTTTTTGTTTAGTTCCGTCTTCAATAAAACGTTTAAGAGCTCTGATTACACCGTTTCTCCATGAGTTGATGGTTTCTTCTCTAAAATTAAGACCACCGATAATATTTACCACATTTTCAATAGGAATTTCGTGTCTTAAAAGAGCAGAGATCATTTTAGCATAGTTCCAGAATTCAGGATTGAAGCAACGGGATAATCCTCTCATGATCACTTCATATCCATCTTTATCGTAGTATTTAAAGTCGTATTGTTTATTTCCTTTAGCATCTCTGTTTTTGATGATAATCCCTTTTTGAAGCCATTGAGGGATTGGGAAACGATCCTCTTCGGTTTTACCGGTAAAAATCTCGTAAGGTCTGTTGTCTTTAGTTCCGATGAAAGCAACCCAATCTTCATTATTATTTTTGAATCTCACGATGTTGGCTTCCAATTCTTGAGGACGTTTAAGATTCTTAGCATCGGCAGGTTTTTTCTCAGGGGTAGCGCTGGTAGAAACGAAAATACCATCTCTGGAACCTTCTCTATAAACGGTCATCCCTTTACAACCGGATTCCCAAGCTTTTATATAAACCGCTCCAACGGTTTCTTCTGTAGTAGATTGAGGTAAATTAATGGTAACGGAAATAGAATGGTCAACCCATTTTTGAACCAACCCTTGGAGTTCCACTTTTTTAAGATAGTCAGTATCAGCGGAGGTAGATTTATAGTATGGAGATTGTTCAACCAATGTTTGAATTTGGTTATCATCCATATTGGTAAGTTTATCTTTGGAGATTCCTTGAGTTTGAGCCCAAACCATAAATTTGGGATGAAAAACATGATACTCTTCGAAGTAGTCTCCGGAGATATCACGGATCGCTTTTCTGTTATTCAAGTCGTTAGGATTAACTTTTCTTCTTCTTTTATAAACCACATTGAAAGCGGGTTCAATACCGGAAGTTGTTTGTGTGCAAATACTTACGCTTCCTGTAGGGGCGATAGTAAGTAAAGCAATATTTCTTCTACCGAAACGAACCATGTCGTTGAACAATTTTTCATCAGCTTCTTTTAGGCGAAGGATGAATGGATTGTGAGCTTCTTTATTACAGCTGTAAACAGGGAAAGCGCCACGTTCTTTTGCTAAAGTAACGGAAGAACGATAAGCAGCAAGTGCTAATTGTTTATGAACTTCTGCAGAGAAGGCATTGCCGTGATCAGAGCCATAACGGATACTTAAGGCGGCCAACATATCTCCTTCAGCAGTGATTCCTAAACCGGTACGACGACCTTTCAAGGTTTGTTTTTTAATTTTATGCCACAATTCTATTTCAACACGTTTCACATCATCAGTTTCAGGATCAGAGGCAACTTTATGAATGATTTGTTCAATTTTTTCAATTTCAAGGTCAATAATGTCGTCCATTAATCTTTGAGCATATTGAACATGTTCTTTGAAAAGAGGCATGTCAAAGGTAGCATCATCCGTAAAAGGATTTCTGACATAGCTATATAGATTGAGTGCGATCAAGCGACAGCTGTCGTAAGGGCACAATGGAATTTCACCGCAAGGATTTGTAGAAATGGTTTTAAAACCTTCATCAGAGTAGCAATCAGGAATAGCTTCTTGGTTGATAGTATCCCAGAAAAGGATGCCGGGTTCAGCAGATTGCCAAGCATTATGGATAATTTTATCCCATAATTTTTTGGCATCAATCTCTTTTTTGATTTTTGGATTTTTGCTATCAATAGGATATTGTTGAATATATGGTTTTCCGCTTTTAACGGCTTCCATAAATTCATGGTCTATTTTAACAGAAACATTGGCTCCGGTTATTTTACCGGGGGTCATTTTAGCATCAATAAAGTTTTCTGAATCAGGGTGTTTGATAGAAATGGACAACATTAAAGCACCACGTCTACCATCTTGAGCCACTTCACGAGTAGAATTGGAATATCTTTCCATGAATGGAACGACCCCTGTGGAGGAGATTGCACAGTTTTTCACTTGACTTCCGGATGGTCTGATATGAGAAAGGTCATGACCAACACCACCTCTTCTTTTCATCAGTTGAACTTGTTCTTCATCCATTTTCATAATGCCGCCGTAAGAATCGGAGCGAGCATCATTACCAATTACAAAGCAATTGGAGAGTGATGCAATTTGAAAATTGTTACCGATTCCGGCCATTGGGCTTCCTTGTGGAATTATATATTGGAACCTTTTGAATAAAGAGTAAATTAATTCTTCACTCATCGGGTTAACATATTTCTTTTCAATTCTGGCAAACTCTTTTGCCAATCTGCGGTGCATGTCATCCGGACTTTTTTCCAAAAGTTCACCTTGTTCATTTTTCAGTGAATATTTATCAATCCAGACACCGGCAGCTAACTCATCCCCATCAAAATAATCAACAACATTATTAAAAATCTCTTTTTTTGTGTAGATTTTAGGTTCTACAACCATAGACTGTGTCTCTGTTTTTTCCATCTCTTTTACTTCCATTTGTACTTCTTCTAGTTCCATTTCATCATCCATTAAGCTTGTCAATCTTTCTAGAACAACCTCTCGTGAATCAATTATTTTCTGTCCGGTCAAAGGATTTGATTCTGATTTTTTTTCATCCATAAAAAGGTCTGAAATAAAGCCGGAAGGTGAAAATTCATTACTCATAATCTGATACTTTGTTTACTGGGTTATTATTCTAGAAAATTAACCGATTGCTGATTTTTCTATGGGAGTATATTCCGAGATTCTGGAAGAAAGGTTTGATAAACAGTTTTTTAAAAAAAATGGCAAACGCTCAATATGAGTTTGCTAAAATAAAAAATGCATCTAAATAATGATGCATTTTTATTGACTTAATATTAACAAAATGTCGTTAATAATTTTTTTACTTGACAATAAGCAATTTAGAAAAAACAATTTTTAATTTTATTTTTTTCCGCTCACCTGTGCCATAGAATTGATTTTTTTGATTAATCCTTGCAATACTTCACCGGGACCAAATTCAATAAATTCAGCAAACCCGTCACTAGTCATGTTTTGTATGGTTTTTGTCCATAGTACAGGAGCCGTAAGTTGGTTGATTAAATTATTTTTTATTTCACTTGGATCGGAAGAGGGTAGTGCAGTATAATTTTGATAAATGGGACAAATAGGTGTATTAAAAATAGTATTTTGAATCGCTTCAGCTAATTCTTCTTGAGCAGGCAACATTAAAGGTGAGTGAAAAGCACCCCCAACATTTAAAGCGAGAACTCTTTTGGCACCGGCAGCTTTGATCGCTTCACCCGCCAATTCTAAACCTTTAAAAGAACCTGAAATAACAAGTTGCCCAGGACAGTTATAGTTAGCCGGTACAACTACTTCATCAATTGATTCACAGATTTCTCTTACTTTTTCATCATCAAAACCGATAATAACAGACATGCCGGATGGATTCATGACACAAGCCTTTTGCATGGCATTGGCTCTTTTTGATACTAACTTTAATCCATCAGCAAAATCTAATGTTTTATTAGCCACTAATGCTGAAAATTCTCCTAATGAGTGTCCTGCTACGCCATCAGGAACCATGTTTTCATTTAACATCAAATAGGCAATGATTGAGTTTATGAAAATGGCAGGTTGCGTAATATGAGTCTCTTTTAAATCTGCCTCTGTTCCATAAAACATTTTTTCAGTAATACTGAAACCTAAAATTTCATCTGCTTGTTCAAATAACAACCGAGCCGATGGGAATTGATCAAATAAATTCTTTCCCATTCCTACAAATTGAGCTCCTTGACCTGGAAAAACACATGCTTTTTTGTTCATGATTTTTATAAAATTGGTGAATAATGATGCAAAAGTATATATTTTTTACGAAATATCCCAAAATAGCTTCATCTATGAATTTTGAAGTGTATTAAATTTTGATAAATATTAACTTAATATATCCCGATATTTAAAAAAAATGATTTATCTTTGCAGGCAAAATAGTGTGATGAATATTAAACGTATTTTATTGAAATTAAGCGGTGAGTCTCTAATGGGAAATGACCATTATGGCATTGATTATACGGCTGTTTATCATTATGCATGTGAAATTAAATCTGCTATCCAATTGGGTGTTCAAGTGGGGGTTGTAATTGGTGGTGGAAATATTTTTAGAGGCGTTAAAGGCTCTCATAAAGGATTTGATAGACGTCAAGGAGACCACATGGGGATGTTGGCAACCATGATTAACGCTATGGCACTTCAAACTGTACTCGAAGAAGTTGGCGTTTCAACAAAAATTTTATCTGCATTAGCTATTGACGGAGTTTGTGAAAAATCTTTTTTTAAAACGGCTGAAAAATACATCGAAAATCAAGTTATCATCTTTGCCGGTGGTACCGGAAACCCATTTTTTACAACCGATTCAGCTGCCGCTTTGAGGGCTGTTGAAATCAAAGCGGATCTCTTAATCAAAGGTACTCGAGTTGATGGCGTTTATACTGCTGATCCTGAAAAAGATAAAACTGCTACAAAATACTCTGAAATATCATACGATGAAGCCTACAAAAATAATCTGAATATTTTAGATCTAACTGCATTCACACTTTGCAAAGAAAATAGAATGCCCATTTATGTATATGATGCTAATCAGTCAGGAAATCTTCTCAAAGTGCTTCAAGGGGAACACATAGGTACTATTATAAAATAAACAAAAAAAAATGAATGATCCACTAGATAATAAAGAACTTGAGTTGACTCAGGTTTATAAAAAAGCTAAAAAAAGAGTACACTTTAAAATTCATCTCGGATTTTATGTTCTGATCCTCCTTTTTCTATGGTTGGTTTGGATATTTATTTTTAAAAATAATGGTGATCAATTATTCTTTAAATCAATTCTCTTCTTAACGCTAGCCTGGACTTTGGTTTTAGTTGGTCATTTCCTTTATTCTTACAAATGGAATAACACCCTTGTTGAAAATGAAATTAAAAATTTATTAAAAGAGAGAAAAGGGGTAAAATTGTCTAAAGAAGAGATTGCTGAAATCGTTAAATCAAACGAAAATAAAACAAAATAATTAAAATATATGGAAGAAACGAACAACTGTTTAAATCTTACTAAAGAAGGAATGAATCAAGTGATCTCTTTTTATGAAAAAGAGATTCAAAAAATTCGTGCAGGAAAAGCATCTCCACAAATGTTGGAAGGTTTGAAAGTAGATTATTATGGAAATCCTACACCAATTGAACAAATTGGAAATATCAGTACTCCTGACGCAAGACAAATTGTTGTACAACCTTGGGAACGAAATATGTTACAACCTATTGAAAAAGCAATTTTAGCTGCAAATCTTGGGTTTACACCACAAAATAATGGAGAATTTATAAGAATCGTTATCCCTTCTCCAACTGAAGAAAGAAGAAAAGAATTGGTCAAAAAGACCAAACAAGAAGCTGAACAAGCCAAAGTAGGGATTAGAAATGTAAGAAGAACATCCAATGAAATAGCAAAAAAATTAAAAGATTCTGGTATTCCGGAAGATGCTGTTAAAAAATTAGAAGCTGATATTCAAAAACTTACTGATGATTTTATCATTAAAGTAGATAAAATAGCTGACACAAAAGAAAAAGAAATAATGACCATTTAATTAATTAACAATTTAAAAATATTTATTATGAGTTTACCAAGTAATTTAAAGTACACAAAAGATCACGAATGGATTAGCATAGATGGCGAAATCGCAATAGTTGGAATTACTGCTTATGCTGCTGAACAGTTAGGAGATATCGTTTTTGTTGATATCAATACTGTTGGTGAAACTTTGGCTTGCGAAGAAGTATTCGGTACAATCGAAGCAGTTAAAACTGTTTCTGATCTTTATCTTCCTATTGGTGGAGAAATTTTAGAATTTAATGAAGAATTAGAAGGAAACCCTGCCTTAATTAATTCTGATCCTTACCAAGCAGGTTGGTTAATTAAAATTAAACCAACTAATTTAGGTGAACTTAACCACCTTCTTTCTGATGCAGACTATAAAGCAATTATTGACTAATTTTTTTAAAAAATAATTGATTTTTAATCCATTTTTTACAATAAAAAAATAAAAAAAAAGTTATATCTTTGCGGACTTGTTTCTGATAAGGTATTAACAATAAATATGAACCAAAATGATTGAAAAAAAATCAACAAAAGGTGACATTGAGAAAAAACGCTCTTCCTTTATTCTTATAGGATTAGTGACCATTCTATCTTTAGTTTATGTTAGCTTTGAATTGTTTGCAACCACAGATAAAATTGAAAAAGCAGCAATGCAAGATGATGAAGCTATCATCGTAATGGATGAACAAACAAAAGCTACTGATCAAGCTCCACCTCCACCTCCACCTGTAGAACAACAACAAGAACAAATCCTTAAAGTTGTTGACAATAACGTAGTAGTAAATAACGAAGTTTCTTTCTTGCAAGATTTTGATCCAAATGAAGAAGTTGCTGATTATACTCCTGTGGATATCATTCAAGATCAAGAAACTGAACAACCACCTGTTCGTTTTGTAGAACAAATGCCAGAATTTCCAGGTGGTATTGAAGCATTTAATGCATATCTTAAAAGAGAATTAAGATACCCTGAACAATGTCGTCAAATCGGTATTACCGGCTCTGTTTTAGTAGAGTTCGTTGTCGAAAGAGATGGTTCTATCTCTAATGTAAAAGTTTTGGTTCCAGTATATCCTGATTTAGATGCTGAAGCAGTTCGCGTTATTACCGCTTCTCCAAAATGGAATCCAGGAAAACAAATGGGAAAAGCTGTTAGAGTTTTCTACCAAATTCCAATCCGTTTTAGTTTGACCTAGTCAATTACTATCATAAAATAAAAAAAAGCCAATCCAAAAGATTGGCTTTTTTTATTTGGTTAATTATAATAACTGTATTTTTTTTTGCGTTATATTAAAACACAATACCACACATTTAAAACATACAGCCATGTTATCCAAGAAAAACAAAAATGCAGACCTTGAGAAAAAAAGAAGCTTATTCTTACTTCTCGGCTTAGTTACCGTTCTAAGTTTCATTTATGCTGGCTTTGAACTCTATGCTTCTACCGATTCTCAAAAACCGGTTCCGGTTTTTGAAGATGATTTTATTGTATTGGTTGAAAACACAAAACCAACTGATCAAACTCAACAAAATACAAAAAGAGATCCTATTAAAGAACAAATTATTAAAACGGTTAAAGGTGTTATAGATCTAAAACCTGAAATAAAATTTTGGAATGATTTCCCCGACGATTATTTTATGGATGATTCAGTTGAAATTGAGATATTTACACCAGATCCTACTATTTTGGAACCTGTTCCATTTGTCAATCATATGCCTGAATTTCCAGGTGGTGAGGAAGCTTTTAGAACCTATCTTAAAAAGGAACTCAGATACCCAGACGAACCAAGAAGCATTGGAGTTGAAGGGACTGTTCTTGTACAATTTGTTGTGGAGAAAGATGGACGTGTTACTCAACCAAAAGTTCTTATTTCAGTATATCCCGCTTTGGATGAAGAAGCCATCAGAGTTATTTCAAAATGTCCAAAATGGAATCCTGGAGAACACTTTGGGAAAAAGGCAAGAGTTTATATGCAAATGCCAATCCATTTTAGATTAAATTAATAAAAAAAGAGGCCCTTATGAGGCCTCTTTTTTATTTTAGATTTTCTTTTGCAATATCATAAAACATCTTAGTTGCAGTCTCAATAATAGAATCCGGAAAATCATACATTGGATGATGTAATGGAGCTGTATTCTCTCCAGATCCAATCCCAAACATCGCCCCCTTGTATTTCTGTGTAATAATTCCAAAATCTTCTCCCCATGAAAATGGATATCTCTTTTCATGATATTCCAATCTGTTTGCTAATGCAGCCGATTTTACTTTTTCAATAACCTCAGCGTTGTTGTTGTTAGCTGCAAAATATTGTAACCAGTTCAAATGGTATTGGATCTCTTCAAATTCAATCATAATCGAATGAACCATTGTCTCAATTTTATGAATCAGCTCTTGGAGCTTTTGATCCGTATAGGTGCGAATTGTAAATCTTAAAACACCATTACCAGCTGCTACACCATAAGCCTGCTCTCCAATTCTCATTTCAATTAAAGTTACGACGCGATATGATTCATCATCAAGATTGGGATTGTTTAAAGTAAGAATACTATTCACAATTGTTTCAGCGGCTCTCAATGGAGAAACTCCTTTTTGAGGTTCGGCTGCATGAGAAGTCTTTCCATGAAGTTCAATATCACAACTTATTACAGAACAGCTAAAACTCCCCTCTTTTACAATGATAGAATGTAATGGCTCCTCAGGAATATTATGAAATGCATAAACTTCATCAATTGAAAACGAATTTAAAAATTTTGATTCAATTAACCTTTGTGCCCCTAACCCTAATTCTTCACCCTCCTGAAAAAATAACAATATTCGTCCGTTTTTAAAAGGTTTGGAAGAAATTTTTTCAGCGAATGAAAGCATAGATGCCACATGCCCATCATGACCACACTTGTGAGATGCAGTATCAACTTCAGACCTGTATGGGATGCTTAACTCTTCTCTGACCGGAACAGCATCCATATCACATCTAAATAATAAAGTTTTTCCATTCTCAGAAAAAATATATTCAGCAATAATATTGTTGCTATTAGGAAAAGTGTAAATGTGATCAGGTGAAAATGATTCTAAATAATTAACAATCAAATTTTTAGTTCTAAATTCTAATCCCGATAATTCAGCAATTTGATGTAGTTGGTGTCTAATAGTAATAAAATCCATATTTCAAAATTCAAAGTGCAAATATAGAATTTCTTTTTTATTTGATATAATATCCGATGTTTCAAAAAGTTGGTGTATATTTGCACCCTAAAGTAAGAAAAAAGTAGTTAATAATTATATATCTTAAAATCAACAATTTATGCGTCCGGATTTTAGTAAAGTAAGCCATAAGACTGAACCAAAAAATTCAAATAATTTCAAAGATTGGTCTAATGAACATCATATTGAACCAGAATGGAATACAGCTGAAAAAATTGCTGTTAAATCTGTTTATGGTAAAGATGATTTGGAGGGGATGGAACATCTGAACTATGCAGCTGGATTACCTCCATTCTTAAGGGGCCCTTATTCAACAATGTATGTTCAAAAACCATGGACAATCAGACAATACGCAGGGTTTTCCACAGCTGAAGAATCAAATGCTTTTTATCGCAGAAATTTGGCAGCGGGTCAAAAAGGATTATCTATAGCTTTTGACTTAGCCACTCATAGAGGCTATGATTCAGATCATGAAAGAGTAGTAGGAGATGTTGGTAAAGCCGGTGTTGCTGTTGATTCCATTTTGGATATGAAACTTCTGTTTGATCAAATTCCATTGGATCAAATGTCTGTTTCTATGACAATGAATGGTGCAGTTCTTCCGGTTTTAGCTTTCTATATTGTGGCAGCCGAAGAACAAGGGGTTAAAATGGATCAACTTACCGGAACCATTCAAAACGATATTTTGAAAGAGTTCATGGTGAGAAATACTTACATATATCCACCATTGCCATCTATGAGAATCATTGCGGATATCTTCGATTTTACAGCTAAAAATATGCCTAAATTTAATTCAATATCTATTTCGGGATATCACATGCAAGAAGCAGGTGCTACTTGTGATATTGAATTAGCTTACACTCTTGCCGACGGATTAGAATACTTAAGAGCGGGTGTTAACGCCGGTATGAATATTGATGAGTTTGCGCCAAGATTATCATTCTTTTGGGCAATTGGTATGAATCATTTTATGGAAATTGCAAAAATGAGAGCTGCCAGAATGTTATGGGCTAAAATTGTAAAGCAATTCAATCCAAAAAATCCAAAATCTCTCGCACTTAGAACACATAGTCAAACATCAGGCTGGTCGTTAACAGAACAAGATCCATTTAACAATGTTGCCAGAACCTGTATTGAAGCAATGGGCGCAGTTTTGGGACATACCCAATCATTACATACCAATGCTTTAGATGAAGCGATCGCATTGCCAACAGACTTCTCTGCCCGTATTGCTAGAAATACACAGATTTTTATTCAAGAGGAAACAAAAGTTTGTTCTGAAGTTGATCCATGGGCAGGTTCCTATTATGTGGAAACCTTAACCAAAGAGATTGCTGAAAAAGCATGGGCTCATATTCAAGAGATAGAGTCTCTTGGAGGTATGGCAAAAGCAATCGAAACAGGAATCCCAAAAATGAGAATTGAGGAAGCTGCTGCCAGAAAACAAGCTAAAATTGACTCAGGAGTTGAATCTATTGTTGGAGTTAATAAATATAGATTGGAAAAAGAGGATCCAATCGAAACTTTAGAAGTTGACAATACAGCTGTTAGAGAATCTCAGTTAATAAGATTAGCAGAATTAAGAAAAAACAGAAATCAAACTGAAGTGGATGCTGCTTTAGAAGCAATCACAAAATGTGCTGAAACCGGTGAAGGTAACCTTTTAGCACTTTCAGTAGACGCTGCCAGAAAAAGAGCCTCTTTAGGTGAAATTTCTGATGCTATGGAAAAAGTTTACGGACGTTATAAAGCAAAAATTAATTTAATTACAGGCGTGTATAGTTCAGAACAAAAAGATAATGCTACTTTTAAAAAAGCATGTCAAATGGCTGATGAATTTTCAGCTTCAGAAGGTAGAAGACCTAGAATCATGATTGCCAAAATGGGACAAGATGGTCACGATAGAGGAGCTAAAGTGGTATCAACCGGTTATGCTGATATTGGTTTTGACGTGGATATGGGTCCATTATTCCAAACACCTGCTGAAGCGGCTAAACAAGCTGTGGAAAATGATGTTCATATCTTAGGTGTATCATCCTTAGCTGCCGGTCACAAAACATTAGTGCCTCAAGTTATTGAAGAACTTAAAAAGTTAGGTAGGGAAGATATTATTGTGATTGTGGGAGGTGTAATACCTGCACAAGATTATGACTATCTGTATCAAGCGGGTGCAGCTGCTATCTTTGGCCCAGGTTCTATCATCAGTGACTGCGCGATTAAGATTCTAGAAATTCTTAAAGACCAAAGAAACTAAGTTAGTGAATAGTTAAAAGTGAATAGTGAATAGTGAGGAAGTCCTCATTATTCACTATTTTTTTACTTATTATTTTTTACTTTTTACTTATTATTTTTTACTTTTTACTTATTACCTAATAAAAGGAATTGTGTAAGTTTTTGTGTGGCTATGGCTCTGTGGCTTATTTGATTTTTTAGGTCATTGCCCATTTCAGCAAACGTTTCTGAATATCCGTCAGGAATAAAAATTGGATCATATCCAAATCCTGAAATTCCTTTTTTGTTTTCAATAATGGTTCCTTTGATTGAACCTTCAAATAAAAATTCTGTATTATTGATTATTAATGCGATAACAGTTCTAAAAAGAGCGTTTCTATTCTTTTTTCCTTCCATTTTTTGAAGTACTTTAACAATATTGTCTTCAAATGAACATTGTTCACCGGCATATCGGGCAGAATAAACACCGGGTTCCCCATTTAGAGCTTCAATTTCTAATCCGGTATCATCGGAAAAACAGTTACAATGGAATCGGGAATGGATAAATCTTGCTTTAAGAAGGGCATTTCCTTCGAGAGTATTTTCTGTTTCAGGAATATCATCAAAACAGCCCAATTCTTTCAAGGAGATGATTTTATATTGATTTCCAATAATGTGGGAGATCTCTTCTAGTTTGTGTTTGTTATTGGTGGCAAAAACTAAGTCCATAATTTCTAATTTTTTTAAATAAAAAAACAGGTGATATAAATAGTTATACCACCATATTTAATTATTAACCTATAAACTATATTAAATTTCTATAGCTTGTTTACCTCTGTAGTATCCACATTCTGGGCATATTCTATGAGTAAGAATAGCTGCACCGCAGTGACCACACGTGGTTAATTGAGGAGCTGTCATGAAGTCATGAGATCTTCTTTTGTCTCTCCTTTGTGCTGAGTGTCTTCTTTTAGGATTTGGCATATTATATTAATTTTAAGTGATTATTCATCAAATTTTATATTTTTCAGAGCATCCCAACGAGGATCAGTTTTTTCTTCTTCTTCATCTTCAAAAGGTTCATCAACCATGTATTGTGCAAGAGTATTCAAGAAATCCGAGTTGCAAGTAGAATTACCTTCTGAATCATCAGGATGAATTATTTGACTAGGTAAAGAGAGGATGATGCTTTCAAAAACAAACTGGTAAATGTCTAGGTCATAGTCCTTTTCATTTATCATCCAAATCTCATCATCATTTTCGAAGTCTTCAGGAATCTCTTGAACCAGATTGACCAACAGTTGACTTTTAAAATCGATTGGGTAAAGAACAGGATCAAGACACCTGGAGCATTCAACTGTAACTGTGCCGGTGTAATGAAAATCCAGACGGAGCATTTTGTCAGATTTATCCATATTTATAAGCACATTCACAGACCCATCAAGTATGTCTGATATTTCGTTGTTATCAAAGAACGTTTTGTTGCAAACAATTGAAAATGAATGTTTTCCGTTTGCTACTCCAGCTAATCTTAGTTTAAATTCTGATTTGTTATCTTGAGCTTTCAACATTAATTATTTGGGGGTGCAAATATACAATTAAATTGGTTATTATCAAAGAGTTTTTAAAATATTTTTTAAAAAATTAATTTTCATCTAAGGCTTTGATACCGGGAAGTGTAATTCCTTCTAGATATTCAAGCATAGCACCACCTCCGGTACTGATGTAAGAAATAAATTTAGACAGACCATTTTTACCTACAGCCGCAATAGTATCACCACCACCGATTAATGAGAAAGCGCCACCTAAAGTACTACCCGATACGGCTATACATAGCGCTTGTGTTCCTTTTCCAAAATTTTCAAATTCAAAAACACCTACTGGCCCATTCCAAAGAATTGTTGCAGATTGGTTAATGATATGCGAAAATTTTTGAATAGTTTTTGGACCAATATCCATTCCTACCCAACCATCAGGAATATGATTTTCTGTTGTAATGAAAATATTGGCATCCTCAGCAAATCGATCAGCACAAATGTTGTCGATAGGTAAGTATAAGTCAACTCCTTTTAAATGTGCCTTTTTGATAATATCTTTAGCAACGGGAACCATATCTTCTTCAAATAACGAATTCCCAATATTTACACCCATTGCATTGAGAAAAGTATAACTCATACCTCCTCCAATGATTAAATTATCTACTTTATTGAGAAGATTATGAAGGATATTCATTTTTGTGGATACTTTAGAACCACCAATAATGGCTGTAAATGGACTTTTTTTCTCATCCAACATTTTTCTTAAACTAATCACTTCGCTGTAAAGTAAGTAACCTGCATAAGCCTCACCTGGGAAGAACTTCGCGATTGTAGCAGTAGATGCATGTTCTCTATGAGCAGTTCCAAATGCATCATTAACGTATAAATCTCCTAAACTTGCAATAGCTTTAGCAAAATTTTCATCCCCCTTTTCTTCTTCTTTATGAAATCTTAAATTTTCTAATAAGGCAATATTCCCCGGTTTTAGTTTTGAGACTTTCTCTTTAATATCTTCACTTAATACATCACCTAAGAAAATAACCTCTTTTCCAAGCGTTTCAGAAACTGCTGACACAATATGTTTCAAAGAAAAAGTATCATTTTGTTCCCCTTTTGGTCTCCCTAAATGGGACATCAAAATGGCTATTCCATTATCAGTAATAATTTTTTGAATAGTCTCTTTTGTGCGAATAATACGAGTCTTGTTTGTAACTTCCAGATTTTCATTTTGAGGGACATTGTAATCAACACGAACTAATGCTTTTTTACCGTTAAACGAGGCTAAATCAATCGATTTCATTTTTCTATTTTTCAAATTAATAATTACGCAAAGATAGTTAAAAAAATTAAATTTTCCACCTGAAATGTGTTAAATATAAGATGTTCAAGCAAATAAAAAAAATATTTGGAAAATAAAAAATCTCATATTATATTTGCAGTCTAATTAACTCAATTGAACTCATGGCTACTTCCTATGCTATTTCATATCAATTAATTAACATCTATCAACAGAGTAGTAAAATTAATAAAAAATTTTTGATAAATCGATCTTTTAAGTTTGGATGATTTTACTTTCGTTAGGTGTTTATCTTAACGAAAGTCATACTTTTGATCAAATAACTAAACTAATAAAACTAAAATTTACTATAATGAAAAATTACCTTAAAACAATTATCGTCTTTGTTGTTATGCTTTACTGTTGTTACAACCTACATAGTCAACAGATTAAAAGAATGATCTCTTACACTACAGTATCTGAACATTATTTTTCCATCCCATATACTGATGATTTTAAGAAACTGAATGATCTAGATTACAATAAAATGATCGCACAAAATGAAGAGATATTCACTGAAATCGTTATTGACGATCATAATTTTCCGACCATTACCAAACATTATTTGAATGGTATGAGATATGAAAATGATTATGAAAATGAAGTGTCAAAATCGGTCACCAATCAATATGAAACGATCCTTTTTGACCTTAATGATCAAGTTTTAACGCGTCAGCCAAGTGATCCAAGTGATCCACTTTTTAGAGCATTATCAGAAGATGAGATTAGAAACTTTGGATTATTTACTCAGATGTTTAGAGATTCTCCCTACCAAATGATACAAAATCTAATTCTTCAAAATTTTTCTGCCCAATACCTTCCAAATAGAATGGTTCTTATTGCTATCAATAACGATATGGAACTTATGGTTGATTATAAACAATATATTTATGAAATTAGATATTTTTATCAACGTAATTTTAATTTTTCTAAGACTTATCAATATCAAAAATATAATGGTTTAATTATTCCTTTATTGGAAGTTAATATTGTTCAAGACTCTTTAAGTAATCAAACCCCATTTATTAAAACTGAAATCATTAGATATAAGGATTATACTATCATTAACGAAAAAGGAGACCCCATAGTTTCTTATAAGAATCCTGATTTAGTGATTGAGAAAAATACAATAATCAAACCATTTGAACCCATTTTGCAAAGAGATATTGAACTTAAAGTTTTCCCTAATCCCACTCAAAGTACAGTTTCAATCGAATTTCCATTTTATATGGAAGAAAAGATTTTTGTTGACATTTCTAATAGCTTAGGAGAAATTGTTTTTCAAAACTCATATCAACAAAATGAAAAAGTGGAGATTGACTTATCCACATTTCCAAATGGAATCTACTTCATCAAAAGTGCCTGTGATGGAATCACAAAATCAGCTAAAATAATCAAACAATAAATCTTTCAAACTCAAAAAACTATGAAAAAGCTAATCTTAATTCTACCATATTTTGCTGTTTTATCCGGAATAGCACAAATTGACACATCCCTTATTAAAAATATTGTAACTATTGAAGATCAACCATTTACACATGTACCAATACAATCAGTATCACCGGTAAATGTAATTCAATCCCAAGATACTAATTACAGAAGGATCCATTTTATCCATGGTTTAGGTGGAGATGCCTCCTCCTGGCAAAGAGCTTCTGATGCCTGTTGGGATCAGTCTCTTAATTTACTCGGTTTTCCAGCTAGAAAAGTTGAAATTAGTAGACCAGAGTATATCTATTCAACCAATACAACATTAAATAGTGCAGCTTATGACGTTCGTCAACAAATACGTAATCAAGCATTTGCTGATATTTTACAGCATAATATGAATCCCAATAGAGCCATAATGATTGGTCATAGTCAAGGGGGAATGATCATAAGAGCCCTAGTAAATTTGGATTTAGAACCAAATGCAAATATCCCCTATTTTGGAAAAGGATATGGAGGATTTGTAACTATTGCTTCCCCTCTACAAGGAGCCCAAATAATAAATAATCGTTACATGATTGAACAGATGGCCAATGACGCATGCGTTAGTTTAATGAAAGGCCCTGGAGCATCTAATACAGCATTAAATGTGATTTTAAAACTATTTGGCAAAGAACTGACCTCTTCTTCAGTTTGTAATATGATTTCAAATGATATACTTCCCATTTTCTTCTCACAATATTATGATAATATCACAAATGACTACAAAGTAGGAGCTCCTGCAATAGCAACTTTTAATGCTGATGTTCAATACCCAAGTTACATGACCATGCCTAAAATCGCCATTTATGGTGAGGAACCGAGAAATAATATATTGTGGAGAACAGCTAATTGGTTGATTAATAACCCCAATGACTTCGAGCCCTTTAAAGCTAATGATGACTGGAATTTTTATCTGAGTGTAATTAAACCTACTTATAATTACTATTTAGTCAATTTTATTGACTATGCAAATCGAATTAATATTTTACAAATGATTCAAAACCATATTTCACCTTTGTTAATTCCAACAACGTCAATTGTTCATAATATATTGATTGTAAATTATTTACAAAAGTTGAATGCATGGAGTGCAGGAGTTGAGTGGTTTAATAATGCAAATGCAGATTGGGAAACAATAATTGGAGCTAGATCTTATTCATTTTACACCGATTATACTTATTATTGTCATAGCTGTGTTGGTTTATCTTCATGGGTGCTAACACCAAATCTTCAAACTTGTGTTAATAAAAACTGTCGAATTATTATTCCAATGCCTTCACTAAATATTCAATGGACTTATAAACCGAATGATGGTATCGTATTAGCTGAAAGTGCTTCCAATTTACCCGGTGCAACTGCAGTCCCTCCGAGAATCTTAATCAATAATCTTAATACTTACGCTGGCTCATCACACATGCAAATCAGAAATGATGAGTACCTGAAACGTTCATTTTTCAAACTTTTCGAAGGAGAATATGGCGGTTTTTTTAAAACTAAAGAAAAAAGTCAAAATTAATGTATCATTTAAAGAAGTAATTATGAAAAAAAATGCATTTATCGTCTTATTGTTCACAGTAGTTTTGCTACAGACTCTCGGTTGTAAGGATCCTATTACACCGATTTATTCAGATCCGTTTAACCAAAAATCAAGTTTGAAATTTGTTTGGGTTAAACCAATTTACCAAGATTCTTCATTAATTTCTCAATCACAACTATATTTTGTTGATGATTATGTTGCAATGAGCACTTTTGGTCCTTTACCCATTGGACAACCCAAAGGGATTGTCTTTTTTAATCGAATTACCGGTGATAAACATCCCAGTTGGACTAGATACCCTAGTACAATTATTGAGGGAAATGAACTGTATATAAGAGATTTCGCAATTGGCGGAAGAAATAACGATATCGCTTTTTTTTCAGAATTATCAAATCTTTATGCTTATGATGTTCCATCCGGTCAAAAAAAATGGAAATTTAATTTCCCTGTTTATATGCCCAATTCACAATTTACTACATTTGATAATCAGGTATATCTTACTTATTGGGAAGGTGGCACCTGGAGTACAACCTGGGCAAAATTGGCTCGTTATGATGCACAAACAGGAACACAGGAAGATCTGTTTACAGTTTCAGCTGTGCCTGAATATGATTTCTTTATTTCACCTCCGGTAGGCTACGTCGCTCCCAACAATGATACTTTAGTAATTGGAGTTACTTACCATTATCGGTTTGCAGATCATAACAAAATGGCTTGGCTCTATTGTTATAATGTAACTGATAAAACGATGCAATGGGAAAATAAGACTTTTTCAAATGATAATGAAGAGAGTAGAAATGATTATCAGATAATAGATAACGGAAAAGTGCTTATTCAAACAATGAGAGCTGTGTATTGTATTGATATTGAAACAGGAAACGTGGTCTGGAAAAAAGAGGGACTCACCCTTTCTTTAAATAAAACGCATCTTCTTTATGAAGATGGAAAAATTTATTGCAGAATTGATGAGGGGAATATTTACTGTTGGGATGCCGAAACAGGTATTGAAATTTGGAAAAATGAAAATTTGTATTTATATGCAGTTGACAAAGACAATATTGTTCTATATCATGATCGTTTGTATTTTACTGCTTTTTGGTATGGACAACCTCATTTGATTTGTATTTCTGCTGAAACAGGTAAGTTGTTATGGCAAGATCCTGGGTCTTTTGGAGCTTTAGGCGGATTGTTGTTGCTGGATAAAAATTTAGGATATCTCTATGGTGTTTGTGATGGATTCATTTATTGTCTTGATATCAACAAAACAGAAATGTTTATGTCTTCTCATTGAATTAAGGGGTGGTTATAAAAAACCACCCCTTTTTATAATCTAATTAAGTGTATTTTTGCAGTTCAATTTATGAAATCATGGAACAACCAAAAACGTATACTGATGCCTTCGAAGAGTTGCAGACCATCGTAAAAAAAATGGAAAATGCAGAGATCTCTGTGGATGAACTTTCTGTTATGATACAAAGAGCCTCTTTTTTGATCACTATTTGTAAAGATAAACTGAATAAAACGGAAGAAGAAGTTACTAAATTATTAGAAGAGTTTTAATATGTTTGATTTAATTCCAGAAGAAATTGAAAGGTATTGCGAAGAACATACGTCCGTTGAATCTGATTTACTTTATCAACTAAACCGAGAAACGAACAGGAAAGTTTTGAGACCTAGAATGCTCTCAGGACTTCTTCAAGGTTCATTCTTGTCTATGATTTCCAAAATGATGAAACCAAAAAATATTTTGGAAATAGGAACCTATACCGGTTATTCAGCTTTGTGTTTAGCTCAAGGACTTCAAAAGGATGGAAATTTACATACGATTGAAATTGATGAGGAGCTGGAAGATATGATCAGAAAATACATCTCAAAATCTGAATATAGTGCACAAATTCAATTACATATTGGCGATGCAAATCTTTTAATTGATCAAATCGAAGAGGTATGGGATTTGGTTTTTATGGATGCTGAAAAGAAAGATTATCTAAGTTATTTCGAGAAAATACTACCTAAAGTTAGAAAAGGAGGCTTCATTTTAGTGGATAACGTCCTCTGGAGTGGAAAAGTGGTTCAGGAAATTGCACACAATGATCATGAAACCAAAGCAATTTCTCAATTTAATGCGTATATTCAAAATGACAATAGAGTGAAAAATTTGATCCTCCCTTTTAGAGATGGAATTATGTTAATTGAAAAATTGTAGTATGAGAATAGATATTTTAACTTTATTTCCCCAAATGTTTGAAGGTGTTTTTTCGGAATCAATCATTAAAAGAGCCATTCAAAAAGGAGCAATTGAAGTTTATACCCATGATATTCGTGATTATTCTCTAGATAAACATAAAAGAGTTGATGATTATCCTTTCGGAGGTGGTGCCGGTATGGTGATGATGGTAGAACCTATTAGCAGATGTATTGAGCATCTAAAAAGTGAACGTGATTACGATTCCATCCTTTTTATGGCACCTGATGGACACACTTTTAATCAAAGTAAAGCAAATGGTCTATCTTTAAGAAAAAACATAATGATCTTATGTGGCCATTATAAAGGTGTTGATGAGCGAGTTAGGGAAATGTACATTACAGAGGAGATCAGTATTGGAGATTTTGTACTTTCAGGTGGCGAATTAGCTGCAATGGTAATTGTTGATTCTATTGCTAGAATCATCCCAGGTGTGTTAAGCGATGAGTCTTCAGCGCTCACAGATTCGTTTCAAAATGGGTTGCTTTCTCCACCTGTGTTCACTAGACCAGCAAATTTTATGGGACATAAAGTTCCGGATATCTTACTCTCCGGACATGAGCAAAAAATCTCTGAATGGAGATTCGAACAGCAATTAGACAGGACAAAAAAAAGGCGTCCCGATCTTTTAGACTAGGACACCTTTTTTACTATTTTAAAATCAACTCTATTTATTGATAGAGAAGTGGTTAATGTTCGGAACAATTAAAAGTGGCATAGGAGACATACTGATCAGTTTTCTGGTTGATGTCCCTAACCAAAAATCAAAGAATTCTTCCTCTTCTTCTCTCATGATTATCATCAAGTTTACATCTGCATTTTTAGCATATTCTACTAATGCTTGGCAAATATTATCTTTAATTGTTACTGAAAGCACTTCATTTCTAACATTCGCTTTATCACACATGGCTCTGGCATGTCCTAATTGAACATTGATGACATGTTTTGATTCTGGATGTGTAGATGTATTTGTACCTAATAATAATATTTTAGCATTGAAAAGCTTTGCAAATGTAACTGCATGTTTCATTTTTTGAAGTGTTTCAAAACTTTCATCAATGGGCACTAATATTTGAGTCAGGTCACGGCCAATATGAATATGTTCACGAACTGTTAGTACAGGAATTTTAGTTTCTGAAATGATTTTAATATTATTAGATCCTACGCTTTTTTCGTCAAAACCTGAAGTCCCATGAGTACCAACAGCAATCATTGAACTTTCTAAATTATGCGCATATTTACAAATTTCAAAAGCGGGTTTCCCTTCCAAAATAATGCTTTGAACATTGCACATTGGCGCTTCCCTTTTTGCATCATCAGCAAGCTCAGCTAAACGCTTTACTGCTTTTTTTAACAATTCCTCTAGTTCAGCCTTTTCAACAGCAGAGGAGGATTTTTGAAGTTTAACATAAACCAAGTGAATGGTTGCTTTTGCTTTAATGGCAAACAGCTATCGCATGTTTTAAAGCATTCTCCGAACTTGGAGAAAAATCGATCCCTACAACAATATTTTTCATAGCAATATTTTTAGTGTTTTTACTATTTTCTTGGTGCCAAAAATAATAAATTTTTAATTAATAAACAAGATTTTGATACTTTTTTTTCTAAAAAATATTATTTTGATTTGTACGTTCCTTTTTTATATTTTTGCCGTCTCTAAAAAAGGTCGGTTTTTTGTCCTCTTTTATAAATTTTTGACTAATTTTTAAACATGAAAAGATCTATCATCTTAGTTGTCATTTTAATAGGATTCTTATCCTCTTTTGCCCAAAATCCCTATAAAAATAAAAACTATATCGATACCGCAACAACCATGGTATGGACTCATGCCAATTTTTCCTACCAAATCCCTTTTGGAACTGGCTACTTGAGCAATACTTTTGGAAATAACTTTAATATTGGAACCGGTTTTTTTCTAAAAAATGATAAAAACTGGACATATGAATACTATTTTAATTATATGTTTGGAAGTGATGTCGTGCTACCGGATACTATGATTCTAGGAGACATGGTGAACTCAAATGGTGATATTATGGACGAAAATGGGCTTAAAGCTACCATCTATCTCGAGGGCAGATATTGGTCTACCGGTTTCGGAATCGGTAAAATATTCCCCATCGATAATTGGAAAAATTCAGGCATCTGGGTGAAAGCTAACATCGGTTTATTCGGACATAAAATCTTTATTACAGACCCTGATAACGGCGTTACAGCCCTTGATAAAGATACGTATCGTAAAGGTTATGACCAAAAATCTTTTGGATTTTGTTCTTCCCAATTTCTTGGGTATCTTTTTATGCATAAAAAAAGGGTAGCCAGCTTCTACGCAGGTCTTGAAATTACTGAAATTTGGTCTAAACCAAGCAGAAACTACAGCTTTATGTTAGGACCATCCTCAGAATTACCTATCAAATTTAGTGGATTAGCTTCCGTTAAAATTGGATGGATCGTTCCCCTTTATGAAAAACAAAAAGTTGTAAATTTCTATAAATATTAGAATGAGATTATTTTACACTTTTGCGATTTATATCTATCAATCTGCTATTCATATAGCTTCCCTTTTTAACCATAAAGCGAAACTTTGGATTCAGGGACGGAAAAATATTTTTAATGAACTAGAATTTAAATGTGCTGGAAATCAATATATTGTTTGGTTCCATTGTGCATCTCTAGGTGAATTTGAACAAGGAAAACCTTTCATTGAAAAGGTGAAAAATGAACATCCTCAAACCAAAATTTTAGTAACATTCTTTTCTCCTTCCGGTTATACTATCCGTAAAAATGATCCCATTGCAGATTTTGTATTCTACCTTCCGATTGATACCATCTCAAATGCAAAAAAATTCATTAAAATAGTAAACCCCAGATTTGCCGTTTTTGTTAAATATGAATATTGGTATAATTATATTCAGCAACTGGATCAGAAAAATATACCATTCTTCTACATATCCGCAATTTTTAGAAAAGAACAATATCTGTTCAAATGGTACGGTTCCTGGTTTGTTCGACAATTGAAGAAATGTACCCGCTTTTTTGTTCAGGATGATCAAAGCATCAGTTTAATGCAACAATTGAAGATTGAAAACGTAACAAAAACCGGCGATACCCGATTTGATCGGGTATACAAAATTGCTTCTCAATCATACGATCTTCCTTATGTTGTACAATTTAAAAACAGATCAAAACTTTTGGTTGCAGGAAGTACTTGGGAACCTGATGATAAAATTCTTAAAAGCTTTTTGGACCAAAATAAACGGACTTTTAAATTAATCATCGCTCCTCATGAAATCCATGCTAGTAGAATCCAATATCTTAAAGATCTGTTTTTTGACTATAGCATAATATGTTTTTCCGAAATGGAGCAAGAACATATGGCAGATTATCAGGTTTTTATCATTGATACGATTGGAATTTTAAGCAAAATTTATAAATATAGTGACTATTCATACATCGGAGGTGCTTTTGGCGCTGGTCTTCATAATATTTTGGAAGCTGCTGTTTTTGGTGTTCCACTTTTCTTTGGACCCAAATATCAAAAATTTAAAGAAGCCCGCGATCTTGTCCAACTGGAAGGTGCTTTCTCAATTCTAAATGATGAACAGCTTATTCTTAAAATCACCCAGCTAGAGATGCGCCAGGAGGAATATGATAAAACCTGCAATATCTGTAAGAAATTCGTTCATAATAACATAGGTGCTGTTGATATGATCTACTCCGTTGTTAAAGATCATATTAATTGGTAAAGATCCAATACCCCTTTTCTTAACAATCTACATTCACAATGATTCTGATTGATTTGTATTTTGAATCGGTTTTCATTTGATCAATCAGCTGCTGTAATTGTTTCTTTTTGGCTTCTACATGTCCATCTTTGGGAAATTTCAGGTAGAGCTCTTTTAAATATTGATTCTGAATCTTAGAAACCAATGGATACTCAGGACCCAATACACAATCCGGAAACTGTTTCCTTAATTTGTCTCCCATTGCAGCAGCTCCGAAATTTAACAATTTAAAGTCCGTATGTTTCATCGTGATCTTGATTAACCTATATATCGGAGGATATCTGAATGTCTTTCGCTCTTCAATCTGGCTTCGGTACATTTCGATGTAGTTATTGGTCACTACATACTGCAAAGCCGGATGATTAGGCTGATGGGTTTGAACCACAACCTGTCCAGGAATCTCTTTCCGCCCTGCTCGTCCACTCACCTGCGCAATCACCTGAAATGCCCGCTCAAAAGAACGGAAATCGGGGTAACTAAGCAAATTATCTGCATCTAAAATACCCACCACTGAAACCCGATCAAAGTCTAGTCCCTTCGTTACCATTTGCGTTCCTACCAATATGTCAATCTCATGATTCTCAAACCTGGAAATTAATTTTTGATAACCATACTTGTTTCTGGTGGTGTCTAAATCCATCCTTGCCACCACTGCATCCGGAAAGATCTCTGCCAGTTTCTCTTCTACCAACTCTGTGCCAAATCCTTTCATCTCAATATCGCGACTCTGACATGCCGGACAAACCTCCGGAACCTCGATCGCATACCCACAATAATGGCATTTGAGTAAGTTGGAGTGTTTGTGATAAGTCAAAGTAACATCGCAATGTTCACAGGTGGGCATCGTCTGACAACTGTTGCAGATCATCCGAATCGAATAACCTCGACGGTTCTGAAATAGAATCACCTGCTCTTTTTTATTTAAAGCATTTCCGACCATCTCTAACAAAAACTCTGACAAATATCCATTCATCTTTTGTTGTTTTTTTGCCAACACCAGATTCTCGATCCAAATCTCAGGTAAAGTGCTTCCGGAGAACCGTTCAAACAATTCTACCAATCCATATTTTCCGGTTTGAACATTGTGATAGCTTTCTAATGATGGTGTAGCTGTTCCAAGCAACACTTTGCATTGATGAATGTTAGACAAAACAATTGCTGAATCACGGGCGTGATATCTTGGTGCCGGATCCATCTGTTTATACGATCCGTCATGCTCCTCATCCACAATGATCAATCCCAGATTTTCGTAGGGGAGAAGCAGTGCTGAGCGAGCCCCGAGAATCAATGAGTATTGATTAACTTCTGATGCCGGATGAGGCAGCACTCTGTTCCAGATCTCAACCCGCTCCAACTCATTGAATTTAGAATGGTAGATTCCCACTTTTGCGCCAAAGTACTTGCGTAATCTATTGATAATCTGTGAAGTTAAAGCAATCTCAGGAAGCAGATACAATACCTGTTTTCCCTGAGCAATGGTTTCTGCTATCAGTTGGATATAAATTTCAGTCTTGCCACTTCCCGTAACACCATGCAACAAAACAGTGTTGAAAGTTTTAAATTGGGTCTTAATCTTCTCAATCGTCTCTAATTGAATCTCTGAAAACTGAATATCATCAGTAACACTCTGAGAATCATAATCTACCAACCGACTGATCGATTTATTAATAGACTGGAGTATCCCGTTATTGATTAGGGTTTGGAGTGATGAGGTGGATACATCTGCTTTTTTCAGCAAATCGGATTTTTTGATCATAAAGGGTTGTTCCCCTTGATACTGCCCTTTAAGCATAATAAAAGCGAGCAGAAGTTGTGCCTGCTTTTCCGATTTTTTAGATTGACTCAGTTGGTCTAACAGAGCCATAAACTTAGAGTCATCCTGATTGTAAGTGTCTGATAATGTGATGAACGTGTCCATTTTTGGTTTATACACTTCATTGATCTCTTCCGCAACCACGATCACCTTTTTCTCAACGAGATTTTTGATTAAAGGAAACACTTTTTGTATCTGAACCACCTTAGCAATCTCAGTCACAGCCATTTTATCGCGGTATGTAAGTGCTTCAGCTACCCGAAGTTCCCGTTCATTCAGGTTAGAGACATCCCCTAAAAACTCGGGATGCAGCATCACCAGCGTTTCTCCGGCTAGCTTAAGCGCGGAGGGCAGTGCAGCGGCCATCACTTCGCCCAGTGTGCACATGTAATACTGAGCCATCCAATGCCACAACTGAAATTGTTTCTCAGTGATGACCGGCATTTCATCGATCACATCAACTACATATTTTACATAAGAATAGGGCGGTACATGAGTATGCACCGCCACTACCAACCCTGAATAGAGTTTATTTTTTCCGAATGGAACAACCACTCTTTTGCCGAAATGGAGTTGATCATTGAGCTCTTGGGGAATCCGATAGGTAAAGGTAGTTGGAAGAGGTATGGGTAGTAAAATGTCGGCAAAAAATGTTGTTTCAGACATTTGTCAATTATTTTGTGCTATCAATATAGCTGATTAGATCAACCACTTTGTTAGAGTATCCCATTTCGTTGTCATACCAGGCAATAATTTTTACAAAGTTTGGATTCAACATGATTCCTGCTTCAGCATCAAAGATAGAAGTTCTTGGATCGCCGATGAAGTCAGAAGAAACAACGGCATCTTCAGTATAACCTAAAATTCCTTTTAGTTCATTTTCAGATGCATTTTTCATAGCGGCCTTGATCTCGTCATAAGTAGTTGCTTTTTCTAAGCGACAAGTAAGATCAACAACAGAAACATCCAAAGTTGGGACTCTGAAGGACATTCCGGTTAGTTTTCCTTTCAATTCAGGGATCACTTTAGTAACAGCTTTAGCGGCACCTGTAGAGGATGGGATGATGTTCCCGGCAGCAGCGCGACCACCTCTCCAGTCTTTCGCAGATGGACCATCAACTGTTTTTTGAGTAGCGGTAGTAGCATGAACGGTAGTCATTAAACCTTCTAAAAGTCCGAAATTATCATGAATAACTTTTGTTATTGGAGCCAAGCAGTTGGTTGTACAAGAAGCATTTGAAACGATAGTTTGTCCGGCGTAGGAAGTATGGTTAACACCCATAACGAACATAGGAGTATCATCTTTTGAAGGAGCAGAGAGAACGACTACTCTGGCACCAGCCTGAATATGTTTTTCAGCAGTTTCTTTAGTAAGGAACAAGCCGGTTGATTCCACGATATATTCTGCATTCACTTCATTCCACTTCAAGTTAGCAGGATCTTTCTCAGCAGTAACTCTGATCTCATTTCCGTTTACCACTAATTTTCCATCTTTTACAGAAATATCACCTTTAAACTGACCATGTACCGTATCGTATTTAAGCATGTAAGCCATATAATTCACATCTAGAAGATCGTTAATAGCCACAACTTGAATGTCATTTCTGGTTAAGGAAGCGCGAAACACCAATCTTCCAATTCTACCGAACCCGTTAATACCCACTTTAATTTTTTTCATAACTTTTTGATTTTAGGTACATTAATAATAATCTGTATAATAGTGCAAATATACGAGATATTTTATTAATATGCAACAATAATTTGAAAATATTAATAAAACTTAAAAAATATTAAAAAATATTAAAAACCGATACTAATAAATTTATATAATTGATTATTAGAAAAATAGGTTAAAACGGACAAAAATATTCAAAAAAAAGCGATTTAGGTTACCAAGATATTGAAAAAAGTTGTATTTTTGCACCCTCAAACAACGAATGGTTCGGTAGTTCAGTTTGGTTAGAATACGTGCCTGTCACGCACGGGGTCGCGGGTTCGAGTCCCGTCCGGACCGCAAAAAGGGGAAACCCATTACAGAAAAGAGTTGTAAATCTTGCATTTACAGCTCTTTTTGTTTTTCCCAAACAATCAAAAATTGTATTTTTTATCCAAAATTTTATCCATGTTTTATCCAAGCAAAGTTCATGGATAAAATTTTAAAGATTTTTAACCCATTTTAAAAAATATAATGATGAAAAAAAGTATTACTTACCGCTTCGTTTTAAGAGCAGATGAGCGCCCAATTAATGAAAAAGTTTCCATTTATTTGAGTTTGTACATCCCATCCTTTCCAGCTCGTCGGATTAAAATCCCCAATGTGAAAATTAACCCAAAAAATTGGATCAAAGAGAACTGGAAAGTGAACAAAAAAGAGCCCCATTATAATGAGATCAATTTATTGATCAATAATTATGATTTAAAAGCGCAGAAGATCATTTTAGAGTATTCACAAGAAGGGAAAATGCTTACTTATGAGAAATTTAATAAAGAGTTTCTTTTTGATGGTTTTGAAAAGAAGTTTGTGGATTTTTGTTTCGAAATTTTAGATACAGAATATAACAACCCTGAAACGATCAGAGGATATAAAAATCATTTGAACAAACTAAATCAATATGCTCCGGATTTAAGAATTAGCGAACTTTCAGAAGAATTTTTTATCCGATATGAAAATGATCTGTTGAAAAGAGGAAATTCATATAATACTGCCAAACGGAATTTGAAAACTTTCAATAAAATGATTAATTTAGCGATTAGAAAAGGATTATTAAAAGAGAATCCATTAAAATATATTTCATTAAATCCTAAAAAATTGGAAGTGGATAAATATCTCGAATTAGAGGAGTTTAAAAGTTTATACCAATACTATTTGAAAAATGAATCCACTTTACCCAAACCACAAAGGGAAACATTAAGAGCTTTTTGTTTTTCCGTTTTCGCTCAGGGGATTCGCCCCAATGATATAAGATTATTGAAATATAAAAATCTAAGAGGGGATAAACTGGTTTTCACAGAACACAAAACACAAAATGCAAGAAATTTTAATTTAATACCGATTGCATTGGATCTCTTGAAATATGAAAAATGCTTTTCTGAAAATCAAAATCTTTTTACTTTGCCTGTCCCTCAAGTTACCAATAGACATTTAAAATATTTTGCACAGGAGATCAATAAGAAAGCCAAAAGAAGAGTAATAAGAGAGGATTTAACGTTTTATTTTTGCCGTAGAACTTTTGTAACCATTTTTCAGGAAGCTACCGGAGATATTTTTCTAACTTCAAAAACGGTGGGTCATTCCAATGTAAAAACCACTGAAGCCCATTATGCAGGGGTTTCAGATAAAAGAATTGATGATGGGATGAAACGATTTGAATTATTTCTTAAGAATGAATAATAATATATCGAAAAAAACGTTTCTATATTATGTTTATAATATTCCATTTTTTAAAATTGAATATTAACAAGATATTTTAATCACACAAAGTAATGAATTTATGTTTAGAGTTTTATGTAAGACCAATTTAAGCTTTCAAGCCTCTGTTAAGAAACGAGGCTTTAGCTATAATGGTTCCCTTTTTTAGGGCAACAAAAATTAAAAGTTAACGTATAAAAATTTTTAAAAAGTTGTCTTATGGAAAAAAAGTCAAGAAGAAAATTCAGCTCTGCATTTAAATCTAAAGTGGCATTAGAAGCAGTAAAAGGATTAAAAACCATTAATGAGATTGCATCCAGTTACGGATTGCAACCGGCTCAAGTGTCTGAATGGAAACGAACTCTATTGGAAAATATGTCAGAAGTGTTTGAAAAAGAGGATCATTCAATGGAAAAGGAGTTTGAGAAGGAAAAGGAAGATTTGTTGAAAATCATCGGAGAATTAAAAGTCCATAATGAATTTTATAAAAAAAAATTGAAGCCATATCTGTAAAAGATCGAAGAGAAATGATCGAAAAAGAGGAGGAAGGATTAAGCATCGTTCAACAATGCATTTTGCTATCTATTTATCGATCAGGGATTTATTATCAACCTGTTAGCGAAAGTGAATTAGATTTAGAAATTATGTTAGAAATTGATAAATATTACACCTTGCATCCGTTTTATGGAACCAGGAGAATGTCAGATTATTTGAAAGAGATAGGCTATTATGTAGGAAGAAAAGCTGTAAGATCTTACTATATTAAGATGGGAATATGGGCAATTTATCCTAAAAAGCACCCTAATACAAGTGAACCAAACAAAGAGCATAAGATCTATCCTTATCTATTAAGAAACCTACATATTACTCATAAAAATCAAGTCTGGGCAACAGATATAACGTATATCCCAATGGCAAAAGGGCACATGTATCTATGTGCAATCATTGATTTGTTTACTAGGAAAGTTCTTTCCTGGGGAGTTTCAAACACCATGGACACAGCATTTTGTATTGAAGTCTTAAATGATGCATTGCATCACCATGGTAAACCGGAAATATTCAATACTGATCAAGGAAGTCAGTTTACTTCTACCGAATTTACTGATGTTCTCAAAGAAAACAAGATTACGATCAGTATGGATGGTAGAGGGAGAGCATTGGATAATATTTTCATAGAAAGATTGTGGAGAAGTGTTAAATATGAGTGCATTTACCTCAATGCTTTCGAAAATGGAGCTGAATTATATTATGGATTAGATGAATATTTTAGATTTTATAACACAGAAAGAAAACACCAATCCCTAGATAATCAAACGCCTGATAGTGTTTACACTAAAATTGCATAAAAATTTTGAAGTATGAGAAAAAGTTGTAAATTTGAGCACCTTAAAAATCAAAAAGCGCTTTTCATCAGAGAGGCAGAATTCTGCCTCTCTGATGAAAGAAGAAAAATATTAATAAACTAATAAACCTGTCCTAACAAAGGGGGACACTTAAAACAGAGGCAATTTTGAAAAATCGTATTTTAAAATATGTTATATTAAAGCCTCACAAACACAAATTTAAACTAAAAAAAAATCAAGAAATTAAAAATAAAAAAAATATGAGAAAAAGTATTTTAATAATAACAAGCATTACATTTATTTTTTTGTTTATTTCATGCTCAAAAACAGAAAATAACAGTTTAAAACAAAATAAAATTACTTCTTTAAAAACATATAGTTTAAGTGAAAATTTAAAATATATTAGTAAATATCATAACATGGCAAAAGAAAATGTTCCAATATTAAAAGTTAGAATTGGAGTAGAAAGGTGTCATCCAGGGTGGGGTATTTGCTCAATTGAAATTTTTGGGACAGTAATATGGAATAGAGTCATGCCAACTGTCTCAACAAGTGATGAAACAGTTTTACTTCCAATTGTTGAAGAAGAAAATAGTAGTTTTGTTTATATTTTATTAAATGAGGATGTTTCTCAATATGATCCTTCAGAATTAATTTTAGTGGTTGATTCTGATAAAATCGTATACGATTCAGAGAATAAAATGATAAAAATACTAAAAGGAAATTATATTTATGATTCCGAATTGGGAGAATTTGGTGGTTACAAGATAAATATATATAATAATTAATTTGGATTTATAGCAGATGTATACAATATGCATCTGCTATTTTTTAAAAAATATGAAAAAACTATATAAAATTCAGATAAAAATAATTCTAACCCTACTATTTTCATCATGTATTGTTCAAGGGTTGAATACTAACTATAATAAATTAAGTGATGAAGATCTAAGATATTTTGTATCATATAATTCTAATAATCTCTTTAAAAATGTTGACAATAGTTTGCAAAATCTAAAAATTGAAGAAATCAATTCTTCTTTAATTAAACAAATAATAAAAGAAAATAAGTATGTATGTTTATACAGTTGGGTACCATTTTGTAATAGCATAAAATGTGAAAATCTAAAATTCTATTCAAATATTGAAAAAAAATATAGTCAAATAGGCTTTCATTTCTTGATAATAAGTGAAACATATGATATTGATGATATCAAGTTAAGTATTATGACATCAGGATATGATAAACAACTTTATGTTATTAAACACGAAGAAAGAAAGTATGGAAATAATCGTAAAAATGTAGTTTCAAAATTTATTAAAGAAATAACTGGGGAAGAACTCCAATCGGATTATTATTTTTTTTGTGATTCAAAACTAATATATCATGGCATTGATATTTCAGAATCAATTATTGATAGTATACTTATTGAGAATAATAAATAAGTGATAAAAGTTAAATTAATCGTTATAAGTTTTTTTAATTATTAAACTCGTTAAAAATACAACCACCAAAACAAAAATCCAAATTCCGGATGATTTGGATGGGGTTATGAGTTCCGGAGCGGATAAAACAGTTAAATCAATCATGGTTACTTTTTATTGAGGTTAATTTTGGCGTGATAATCATTGACTAAGATCATAAACAGATCCTCTATGGTTTGAGGGATTGTGCTTTCAATGGTTTCACCGTTGTAATATTTGATCTCTTGTCCCTTTACTTTATAAAAGATCCCCTGTAATTGTTTGTTTTCTGTGAAAAATTGTAAGTGATTTTTTGTTTCATCTTTTTGAGAGATTAAATCAAAAAGTTGAGTTAAAAGCTCCATTATATCATTTGTACTTTCAATTTTGGGAAATGAAAATTCCGGATAGTTTTCAATGATTTCATTTATTTGATTGATCAATGATATCCGGTTTTGATCCTGAAGCTGTTTTTCATTTTTCACTTTTTCGATTTGGTTCAAAAACTCTACATTTTTACGTTTTTCATCTTGAATGGCATTCTCTTTAATCTGCTCATTAGATAAAATATATTCAATATATTCCGATAAATTAAGCTGCATGGAAGCCGCTTTCTGAATCAATTCATTTTTAAAAGCCGGAGAGATCCGCACATTTAAAGTTTGTGTTTTTTGAAACATTCTATTTTGAGTTTCTTTTATCATCTTTGTTTTTTTTAAAGAATGCAAATATATTTAAACACAATTTGTTGTTTTCTTTTTTTATAGAATTTGACCCTTTATTTCTTTTTATTTATTATTTTTGTCCATTAACAAATAAAGAGATCAATTCAAAACTTTATAGTTGTATGAGTGAAAATGAAAATCCAAATAAACTATTCATTATCGGAAATGGTTTTGATTTAGCGCACGATTTGAAAACAAGGTATGAAGACTTTTTGTTTTGGTATTTAAAAAAAGTTTCAAAAAGAGAAAAAATAAATGATGGAATTATTGAAAATGATACAAAGCTTAATTGGGAAATTGAATCTATTTCTGATTTCTTTAGCAGAATAAAATATTCTAAAGATGTTTATAACTCAAATAAAATAATATTTTCATATCCATTTTTTGAAAAAATTACTAAAAATTATTTAAATCAAAAATGGGTTGATATTGAACAAGAATATTTTAAATATTTAATAAATCTGTATAGACAAAGTGAATCTAGAGGAGAAAAATATTTATTGGATGAAGTAAAAAAACTAAACGATCAGTTTTCAAAAATTACAACGGAATTAGAAAATTATTTAAATTCATTTAAAGAAGATATTGTATTAGAAAATGAATTACGTGATCATTTTATTGATATTTTTAAATTATCAAACTCAAAAAAGATAGAGAATAATTCAATTATTCTTAATTTTAACTACACTAATACAATTTCTTTATACTTACCCACTTTTCACATTGGGAATATAAAGTATAACCCGCTGGTTATCAACATACATGGAGATCTTTATAATAATGAAAATATAATTTTTGGATATGGAGATGAAGATGATCCTTTATATGAAAAGTTGGAAAGATTAAATGAAAATGAATTATTAAAACACTTCAAATCATTTGGGTATTTTAAAAATGAAAAATATCAAACATTAAATAATTTTATTGAAAGTTCAAATTATGATGTTTACATTATGGGGCATTCATGCGGGATTTCTGATCGAGTTTTATTAAGTACTATTTTTAGTCATCCTAATTGTAATAAAATTCAAATATTTTACCATCAAAAAAGTGAAACGGAAAACGATTTTTTTGAAAAAACACAACAGATTTCAAGACACTTTAAAGCAGGTATGAAAAATGAAATGAGAAAAAAAATTGTACCCTTTAGTGAATGTAAACCATTAGTTAGCTTTAAAAATTAAAAAAACATGACCACAAAACAATATATTGACAATATCAACAAAAGATACAAACTGGGAAATGCTACGGAACATACATTTCGGGGGGATTTACAACAACTGATTGAGGATCTTGTTCCCGGTATCAGAGCAACCAATGAACCCAAAAGACAAAGTTGTGGTGCACCCGATTTTATCCTTACTAAAAAAGATATTCCTATCGGTTTTATTGAAGCGAAAGATATTGGGGATTCCGATCTTGATGGACTTAAAAAAACCGGAAATAAAGAGCAGTTCGACCGTTATAAGGATTCTTTGAGTAATCTGATCTTTACCGATTATCTAAATTTTCATATCTATAGAGATGGAGAGTTCCTTTTGAAAATTTCTATTGGGGAAGTGACTGACAAAGGAATAAAACCAATTCCGGAAAACTTTGAGCGGTTTGAACAGTATATCAAAGATTTTTGCCTCTATATTGGCCAAACGATTAAGAGTTCCAAAAAGTTGGCTCAAATGATGGCCGGAAAAGCGCGGTTACTTTCGGAAGTGATTGAAAAAGCGTTGTTGTCGGATGAACAAAATAGCGAAAACAGTACCTTACAGGATCAAATGTGTGCTTTCAAACAGATTCTGATCCATGATATTACACCAAAAGGGTTTGCCGATGTATATGCTCAAACAATTGCTTACGGTATGTTTGCCGCAAGAACCAATGATCCCACATTGACCACTTTTAACCGTCAGGAGGCTTTTGAACTGATCCCCAAATCAAACCCCTTTTTAAAGAAACTGTTTGGTTATATTGCCGGATTAGAGGTGGATGACCGGATTAAATGGATTGTGGATGATTTGGTCAATATCTTTTTGGCGTGCAATGTAGAAGAGATGTTGAAAACTTACGGAAAGAGTTCCAAAACAGAAGATCCCATTATCCATTTTTATGAGGATTTTTTGAGTGAATATGATCCAAAATTAAGAAAAGCGAGAGGCGTTTGGTACACACCCGCTCCGGTTGTGAATTTTATTGTGAGGGCGGTAGATGAAATACTGAAAACCGAATTTGATATGCCTCACGGGTTAGCAGATACAAGTAAGACTAAAATAAAATTGAACGTTCAGGGGAAGATGGTAGAACAAGAGGTTCATAAGGTTCAGATCCTTGACCCAGCCACCGGTACAGGAACATTTTTGGCCGAAGTGATTAAGTTGATCTATCAAAAGTTTGAGGGACAGCAAGGAATTTGGAGCAATTATGTAGAAAATCAGTTGTTACCCCGATTAAATGGATTTGAGATATTGATGGCCAGTTATGCAATGGCACACTTAAAATTGGATCTGTTGTTAAAAGAAACCGGTTTTAAAGCCACCAAAGACCAACGGTTTAGAGTTTATTTAACCAATAGTTTAGAGGAATACCATCAAGATACCGGCACACTTTTTGCCAATTGGCTCAGTTCCGAAGCCAACGAAGCCAACCACATTAAACGGGACACCCCCGTCATGTGCATTATTGGAAACCCACCGTATGCTTTGAGTAGTAGCAATGCTTCTATAGATCAAAATGGAGAAAAAACATGGATTGGAAAACTAATTAGTGATTATAAAAAAGATTTAAACGAAAGAAAAATTAACCTTGATGATGATTATATAAAATTCATTCGTTATGGTCAACATTACATTGATAAAAACGGAAGTGGAGTTTTAGCTTATATTTCTAATAACAGTTTTATTGATGGAATTACACATCGTCAAATGAGAAAAAGTTTATTGGAAAGTTTTGATAAAATATATATTCTAGATTTGCATGGGAATTCAAAAAAGAAAGAAGTTTGTCCCGATGGCTCTGTCGATCAAAATGTATTTGATATAATGCAAGGTGTTTCAATAAATATCTTTGTAAAAACTGGTGAGAAGAAAAAAAATGAATTTGGAGAGGTATTTCATGTAAATTTACAAGGTAATAGAGAGTTTAAATATAAAACATTAAATGATAGTTCATTTAATTTAATTGAATGGAAAAAATTAGATTATACAAAGCCAAATTACTTTTTTGTACTTAAAAATTTTGATGAAATAAGTAATTATGAAAAAGGATTTAAATTTGATGAATTTTTTATTAATTATTCAAGTGGAATTCACACAGGAAAAGACCATTTAGTAATTGATATTGATAAAGATATATTAGAAAAAAGAATTTTAGATGTAAAAAATAACTCGGATGAAAAATATATCCGGACTAAGTACGATTTAATTGACACATCAGGCTGGTTTTTAGAAAGATTTAAATCAACTGAAAACAAATCTGAAAACTATGTTAAACTGAAATTTAGAGTTTTTGATGATCGTTGGATTCTGTATGAAAACAAAGCATTAAAGAGAGACAGGGGGAATATAATGAAACATTTCTTCAAAAAAGATAATTTAGGGTTAGTAAGTATTAAAAGATCTAGAAGTCAAGATTTATGGAAATACATATTTATAAGTAATTTAATGACAACCGAGCCAACAACAATAACGGCATTAGATAATAATTTTTTGTTTCCACTTTATCTTTATCCTGACAATAAATGTCAACAAACAATTGGTCAAACAACGGAAAGAATCCCAAATTTAAACCTTGAAATTGTCAATCAAATAGCGGAAAAGATTGGATTAACTTTCACCAACGAAAAGGAGGAAACGGAAAACACCTTTGCCCCGATAGATATTTTGGATTACATTTATGCGGTTTTACACTCACCCACATACCGAGAAAAATACAAAGAGTTTTTAAAAATTGATTTTCCAAGAGTTCCCTATCCAAAGGATCAGAAAACTTTTTGGGAATTGGTTCAATTAGGGGGAGAGATCAGACAGATCCATTTGTTAGATAGTCCGATACTCAATAAAACCCAAATCCAATATCCGATAGATGGCACTCATGAAGTGATTAAGCCCATATACGAAAACGGAAAAGTATATATTAACGACACCCAATATTTTGATCATGTTCCGGAAGTAGCATGGAATTTCTACATTGGCGGCTACCAACCCGCCCAAAAGTGGCTCAAAGACCGCAAAGGTCGCACCCTCAACTTTGAAGACATTGTCCACTACCAAAAAATCATCCTCGCCCTTAGTGAAACAGATCGGTTAATGAAAGAGATTGATAAGATTGAAATTGAGTAATACCAATATTAAATCTAATTTTCTTATCTTTATTTCTATGCTGTATAGATTGTAATAATAAATCAAAAGATATCGTTTACTTGAATAAATTCAAATTTAAAGCACTTTTCTTTTTTAAATATTTTCGACCTGCTTGATAGCTTTTTTTTTATTTTGTTCTATCAACTTTATTTCCCTTATTTGTTCTAAGCTATCTTTTCGTATTTGTTCTTGATTAACTAAGTGTTCTATTTCAGTATCAGTATAAATAATGTGAGTAAAAGCATATTCTTGAGTTAATGGAGCTCCTGGTCCTCTAGCATCTGTTTCATAATAAAGTATTTTTGTATTATTCGACGAACTATATCCAGCTTCTTTCATTCCATTATGTTCTTGATTAGAAACTAAATCTAATTCAATCACAATGTTTTTAAATTCCCATAGGGAATTTAATGTTAGACCATATTTTGTTTTAAATAATGATTCTAATTTTGTATAGGCATTGCTGTTTTCAATTAAAATATCGAGTTTATATAATCTATTCTTGTAAAAGGTTGGAGTAAATGAACTAATTGAAATATATTCAACTTCATTATTCTTTTTCGTAATATAAATTCTATTTTCAAAATTTTTAAAATATTCTTTTAAAGCTTGGTTATATGTTGATCTATTAATTCCAAATTTGATTCCCCCAAATATTTTACCAGTATATCTTTCAAATCTTCTTTTGTTAATAATATTTGTTATTGAATCTACTAATTCTTTTTCTTCATTATGTAAAATTATTGAATCATTCTGATTTTCGTGAATTTTCTTCGAATCTTCTTTGCAAGATGCAAAAAATAAAATTATATTTAAAAGAATAATTTTACTTAACGTTAAATTTATTATTTTTTTCATTTTCATTGACTTCAAAAATTGTATGCAAAAATTCTCAATTATTTTATATAGAAAAAAGAATAAAAAAATGGAATTAACTAGGATTGTAAAGAAAGCATTTTTTTTATAATTTGATCCTTGTATGGTCTGAGTTCTTCGCTAACATAAACAATAAAATAACTTAAATTTTTTGAAGGGATGCTTGTCGCTTTCGATGCATCAATTAATTTGTTGTCAATTTCAATAAAGAAATCGTTTTCATTAATGTTTTTTAGTTTAGGTGTAGCTTTAATACTCAGAATATTATTGGATCCAAATTCTTCAGATAAAGCTCCATTTTGAATATGATTAAATATTTTCATTCTATTAATATCACTCACATCTCTGAAATAGGACTCATTAAATTCAAAATATGTTTTCCATAATGCTTTATATTTGTAGTTTCTTGAAAGAAGTTCTGTAATCTTTTCATCTTCATGTATATATTGCTTTATGGTATGAATAATATCATCATCCGTGGGTAATAAATAAAAGTGCCCTTGAAACTCCTTACTGTTTGTAAATGAATCAATAGAAAATACCTTTTTGCAAAAATCTGAATTCGAATTGATTTTTTCAATAATGTTTTCTAATAAAAGCTGTTCATAAATGACCTTATGATGAGAGTATATCCATTTATAAAGAAAGTTTCTCCCTATACTAATATTATCAATAACACTTAATACTTTCTTTTTAAAAACGATTTGACAATTTTCATTATCGTCAAGTTTAATCATAATTGATGAAAGAAGTCTTTGATAGTCAATATTTACATTTCCAACACCTGAAATCCATGAATCTCTTTGAATATAATCTAAACTATCTACATCTATACCGGCTCCATTTAATAAAGAGATTAATTTATTCTCAAATTTTTGTTTAAAATTTAAAACTCCATCATATTTCACTCCCATAATCATTCTAGCTGCTAACTGAGGAGATGCATGATTACTTTCAATTTTTCCAAAATATTCTTCTAATAAAAGTAATCCACTTATTTTTTCGTGTGGGGCTGGTGCGTATAAGCGATATTCATTTATAAAATTTGTATATTTTTCAAAAAAACAAGATAATCTATGTTCAATTTCTGGTTCTCTTTGAAATAAATAGTAATGCTCAAAAGTATGCGAAAAAGGGGAATGTCCACAGTCATGCATCAAACAAGCAATTTCAAAAGTATTTTTGTATTGTTGCCATTCAGCATCAGAAATTGCATCCTGGAATAAAGATTTTGAATTTTTTTCAAGGTAGGAAAAGGCCAATTTACCCAAATAAAAAACGCCAATGGAATGAGCAAATCTATCATGATGAGCCGAAGGATATAAAACCCTCATACTTGTTTGTTCAATCCTTCTTAATCGTTGAAATATTGCTGTATCTATAAAATCTTTACAATATGTCTCTGGGATTGAAATGTATCCATAGATAGGATCTCTGAAAATTTTCTCTTCAATACTCAATCAGAAAAATTTAATTAATTCATCTTCTATTTTACTATTCTGTTCACTTTTAAAGAAATCTATAACATTGTTATTAAAATATTTTTCTGCAGATTTCTGTTTTTTAATTTGATTCTCTTCCCAATAAAAAATTTCAGGATATTGGGAAATTGTCTGCAAAATTGAATCTTTTGAAACATCAACATAAACTGATTTCAATTCATTTTCAATTCTATTTTTTAATTCTACAATATCCCTAATTGTACAAGAATTCTTGTTTTTAAGGTAGTGAATTAATGTGAATGAAGAGTCAATTTTGTAGCACATTTTATTTTTTGATTTTGATATGCAAAGAAACAAAAAAATATTAAATGTAAATCAAAAAAATATTAAAAAAATGAACATCTTAATGTTATCGATATAACGAACATATTTTTTTACTTTCCTCCCAGCAATTGTATCACCCCTTTATTTTCCATAAACGCAATCTTTTCGGTGGCTTGGAGGGTTGTGATCCATTGGTATAAGGAGTTGAGGGCTTGTTCTTTGGTAGTGGTAGAGAGTTGGTATTCCCCTTTTGCCCGAAAGTAGTCAGAACGATGTTGTTCTAATTTGGTTATCAGAGTGTGTCCCTCCTGGATCTCTTCCTGTGTAACTTTTAGTCTGAGTAAGGAATGGGCTAAGTCAGGATTATCGGTGAGCATATTATAAAATGTCCGAACTATTTCCAACCAGGGGAGAAAATTACGGGGAACTCTTCCGGTAAGCATCAATTGGGTCTGTGCCATTGGGTCATTTCGGAATACCAGCTTCGCTTTCTTGCGATGTAAACCGTATAATGTTTGTAGTTGATGCTGAGTTACCTTAAATTGATTAACCATCTCATTGAGTAAATCCTTGTACTTTATATGATGATCATAAGTGGTTCGTGCGGCATCAAACAATGCTTTTCCTTCAAGGATTGCTTCAGAATCATACCCAAATTGGGCCATTATCGTGGTCATTTCGGTTTGTTTCTGCAGGTTTTCTATCGTTATTCTGCCATTTTCGAGCAATTTAAGATCACTCATCGTTCTTTTTGTGGTCATATTGGTGTTTTTAACGTTACAAATGATTTCCTTTATAGTACATATTTATTCCTTAATGATGCAATTTATTTCCTTTATCTTACATAGTAATTCCTTTTAAGTACATGCTATTTCCTTATAGTTATAACTGTATTCCTTAAAAGTACTTTGGTGTTCCTTAACGATTCTTTTTGATTTCCGGCAAGTGATTTTGTTTAAAGAGGAAGTGTTGAGGGAGATTTTCATAGTACTGATTTTATTTCAGCAACAAAAATAAGAAAAATATGCACATGTGCTCAATTTTTCATTATTCATTCTTCATTTTCTACTGCAACCTCTTCGAGATTTCTCACCTCAGAGGGGTGACATGTCGATAGCCATGGAATCCAACACGGCCAATGATACGACCCCGGCCGGGGTCGCACATCTTTCATAGTGCAGAGGTATTTCAAATTATTTATTTTAACTCAATTTAATTATTTTTTTTATTTTGACTAATTTTTATGTATTTTTGCGATAGATCATTTACTTTAAAAAACTAAAAATTACTACCAGATGAATAAAATGATTCTAAATGAAGATATTCAAAATATAATCTACAAAATCAGAGGTGTAGATGTAATGTTAGATAGTGATCTAGCGAGCAAGAAATGTTATTTTTGAGGTCACAAAATGTGACCTCAAAAATTCATGGAGGAAGAAGATATTTACCTTTTGTTTTTACTGAACAAGGTGTTTCTATGTTATCGACTGTTTTAAAATCAAACAATGCAATACAAGTTAGTATTAGTATCATGAATGCATTCGTAGAGATGAGAAGAATTCTCTCTTACAATGCTAATATTTTTCAAAGATTAGAAAAAATTGAAATTAAACAACTTGAATCAGATAACTTATTTTCTCAATTGTTTAAAGCAATTGAAGAAAAAGATATCCCTGCTAAGAATGGAGTTTTTTTTAATGGAGAGATATTCGATGCCTATTTTTTTGTTTCTAACTTAATCAGAAGTGCTGAAAGTTCAATCATTTTAATTGATAATTATATTGATGATTCTGTTTTAAACTTACTTGATAAAAGAGCAGGAAATGTTACTGCAAATATTTATACTCAAAATATAAATAAACAACTAGAATTGGATATTTATAAACATAATTGTCAATATCCCGAGATAAAAATCTCTGTGCTTAAAGAAAATCATGATCGATTTTTAATTCTTGATCATCAAAAAATGTACCATTTTGGGGCTTCATTCAAAGATTTGGGCAAAAAATGGGTTGCTTTTTCTGAAATGAGTACACTTTGCAATGACATACTTCAAAAATTGAAATTATAATAATGTGGAGGTACCTTGTCTACTACCATTGGATTTTTATCTCTTAACTCTTTCCTTCCAGCAAGTGTACTACGCCTTTATTTTCCATAAACGCAATCTTTGCGGTCGCTTGCAGGGTGGAGATCCATTGGTGTAGGGCGTTGAGGGCTTGTTCTTTGGTGGTGGTAGAGAGTTGGTATTCCCCTTTTGCACGAAAGTAGTCAGAACGATGTTCTTCTAGTTTGGTTATCAGGGTGTGTCCCTCCCGGATCTCATCCGGTGTTACTTTTAGTCGGAGTAAGGAATGAGCTAAGTCAGGATTATCGGTGAGCATATTATAAAATGTCCGAACTATTTCCAACCAGGGGAGAAAATTACGGGGAACTCTTCCGGTGAGTTCCAACTGGGTCTGCGCCATCGGGTCATTTCGGAATACCAGCTTCGCTTTCTTGCGATGTAAACCGTATAATGTCTGTAGTTGATGCTGAGTTACCTTAAATTGATTAACCTTCTCCTTGAGTAAATCCTTGTACTTTATATGATGATCATAAGTGGCTCGTGCGGCATCAAACAATTTGATTTTTCCGATATGGAACGCTGATGACACTGATTAAACAGATGACCACAGATTTAATTTGTTTTTAAGAATTGTTTTTTTTAGAAATGATCACAGTGTTACACAATGGTAGCACCATGTTACACAGTGATATTTCAGTCTGTAATTTTAAAATACAACCACTGAGAAACTCTTTTTTAGCCCTATGTTCCACTATGTTTATTTCTTTTGAAAAATGCCTCGAATGCGAGAAAAATAAACGAATATTTTACCAACATTTCATTGCTTATTAGCTTATTTGCTTATTATCACATTAGCTTATTAATAATCTGTGCTTATCTGTCCAATCGGTGTCATCTGTGTTCTATTATGACGAAGGCCTAAAGACGAAAGAACTAATACCTTAAACCCAAAACCAAATAACTGATAGCTGATAACTGACAGCTGTTAACTGATAGCTCAAATATGAGTTAAATTTTAACATGACCCATACAACGTGTTAAAAAAAATCGATTTTCTTAACATGAAAATGAAAAATATATCGATTTTGTTGTATATTTGCCAAAAAAATAGTATCAATTTGATTATTTTTGCTTTATGAATCAATATTCAATTCCTTTATTACCCCTTACTATTGACTTGGAAAGCAAGTTGGTTTTAAAAAAGTTAAATAAAGTTCATAAAGCGCTGGCTGAATTGAATGGTGTTGCTGAAACCATACCGAATGAGGCTATAATTATCAATACTTTATCTCTGCAAGAAGCCAAAGATAGTTCTGCTATTGAAAATATTATCACAACTCAGGATGAGCTTTTTAGCAGTAATAGTTCTACACAACAGTTTCCTACAATAGCTGCTAAAGAGGTATGTAATTATGCTCAAGCGTTAAAGGAGGGCTTTCAATCTGTAAAACAAAAAAACCTGATTACTTGTAATCAAATTATCGAAATACAAACGATTCTCGAGCATACCAATACCGGATTTCGAAAACTTCCGGGTACTGCATTAATCAACAATCAATCTGGAGAAACGGTCTATACACCACCCCAATCTTATGATGAGATCGTTTTATTGATGAACAATTTAGAATCATTTATTAATGATAATTCTATTTCAGAAATTGACTCGTTGGTAAAAATGGCTATCATTCACCATCAATTTGAGAGTATTCACCCTTTTTACGATGGAAATGGCCGTACCGGAAGAATCTTAAATATTCTTTTTCTAGTTAAAGAGGAATTGTTGAACCTTCCAATTTTGTATTTAAGTCGGTACATTAATCAAAACAAAGGAGAGTATTATCGTTTGTTACAGGTCACCCGAAACACACAAGATTGGGAATCATGGATTGTTTTTATGCTTGATGCAGTTGAACAGACGGCATTACAAACTACAGCAATCATTCGAGGGATCAAGAAATTAATGATGGAATGTAAATTCAATATCAGAAAAAATTTACCAAAGATCTATTCTCAGGATTTAATCAACAATATTTTCAAGCACCCGTACACTAAAATCGATTTTTTAGTTCAAGATTTAGAAATAAGCAGACAAACAGCTTCCAAATATCTTGATCAATTAATAGAACTCGAAATAGTAAAACGACACAAAATCGGAAAAGAGAATTTCTACATCAACATAGCATTATATGACTTTCTGAATAATGCTCCCCAAATGATCAAGTTAAGGAAATCCTAAAATCTTAACACAATCAATGTAACGTGTTAAAAAAAATCGATTTTCTTAACATGATACTTGTTAAGTGCTAATTTGGGGAAAGGAAGTAAAAAAATCATTATTTTTGTAGTTTATTTAACGTTATGAAAAACAAAATAGAAATTGGAGTTATTAAAATCGTTTTATTGATCGGGTTTGTATCATGTCAGATACAAGGACTAAATATTAACTACAAACGATTAAATGAATCGGAAAAGGGATATTTTGTTCCATATAATCCGGAACTATTGTTCCAAAAAGTAAACAATGATTTGGGAACTTTAAAAATTCAACAGATCAGTTCAGATACCATTAAAGAGATCCTTCTTCGATATCCTTTTGTTTGTTATTATAGCTGGGTTCCTTATTGTTCTAGTTCTAAATGTGAAAACCTAAAATTCTATTCAGATTTAGAGGAGCGTTATAAACAGTGGGATCTCCGGTTTTTAATTGTGAATGAAACTTATGACATTGCAGATATTAAACAACGTGTTTTGACCTCAGGGTTTGACAAACAACTGTATGTTATTGAACATAATAAAGAAAAGTATGGAGAAAATCGAAATAAAGTGCTCCGCAAATTCATGAAAGAGATAAACGGGACTGACCAAATTTATTCTTATCAATTTTATTACAAATCCCAACTTATTTATCAGGGATATGAGTGTTCAGAAAATATAATTGATAGCTTAGTCAAATGCTATATTAAAAAGTAAATCTGTTGTTTTTTAGATGTTAAAAGCCATTAATGGACGATTCAACGCATTAGGGCGCAGGCCAGGTACCCCGCAAGTTGAGCTGCTTAGGGGATGAAGGATCGGGCAGAGCGACCTTGGGAGCTACTGCCCGGCCGTTCAGACCCTTGCAGCGAAACGAGGAGTACAGGCCGGAGACCGACCCTTTGGCTAGCGACGGTTCTATTATTCGATGAGTTGGGGATTAGGTTGAGCGCAGACAAAGGGGAATGCCCATATGAGTTAATAACTAATAGTGAATAGTTTTTTTGATGTAAGAAGTAAGAAGTAAGAAGTAAAAAGTAACAAATTTAAACCTAAAACCCAATACCCAAAACCCAATAACTAATAACTGACAGCTATTTCAATTAGCTCATTAGTTAATCCTTTTTTTACCCACCCCTTCGTCAATATTGACTTTAGTTGGAGGTGTGAGTAGGATTTCAGGATTAGCCAGGATCTTGTTGAGGGTTCGCATGGAGGAAGCATAATAGAATCCGTCGCATACTCTTTCATCTAAGACAAACTTCAGCATGATACTTTTTTGGGCTTCAATATTGCCCTCTTTATCGATAATGTTCTCTTTAGATTTTCTTCCCATGGCAACAAAAATACTGCAAGTTCCAAATTCATAAAGGTGATGATAGATCGATTCAACACCAATAGAGCCGATATTGGTTAAAAATATACTGCAGTGCCAAGGGCTCACTTTGTTGATGATTTTGGGCATGATTCCCACTTTATCCATCCAAAGGAGTAAAAAAACAACGAAACGCAACAGAAAATCGGGTAATTTTCCGATAAAACCTGCTACTGCGTCAGAACCGTTTTTTTGTCCTGTTTTTTGATTGTTTTCAAGTTCAGTTTTTACTTTTTCAACTACATCATATAGGGTGTCAGTGGGCATGAAGAAAGGTTTAATCAGGGTTTCTTCCCCATCATCCGATAAAGATCTTTTAACAGCAATCGATACATTGAGGTGGTTTCTGGCAAAGATTTTGTTCCAGATTACAAATCGGTTTAAGTTAGGACGTTGGGCAAACAAACGCACTAAAGCCGCAATAATAATGTGCATGATGGATAAATCGGGAAGATCCTCTTTATGCTTTTTGATAAACTCTTCCAGGTCATTAATAACCAATTTCTCTTCAAAAAAGTTTTGAGCATCCATTCTGGTTCTCAAAAAATAAGGAATTACTCTAAAAACCGTGTCAATCTTCTTAACTCTCCAACCATCGTAACGATCTCCAAAACTCCATTTGTAGTATTTGAATTTGTTAAAATCCATGATTCTATTTTTTAATGGGGTAAATAATTTACAAAGATACTAAAAATAATGAGCTAATGAGCTAATGTGCTAATGTGGGTGAAAAGGGGAAAGGGGCAAGGGAAAAAGAAGTAAGAAGTAAAAAGTAAAAGGTAAAAAGTAAGAGGTAACAAGTAACAAGTAAAAACTGATAACTGATAACTGATAGCTGAAAGCTGAAAGCTAAACAAATTGCTATTAGGTTAAATCTAGGATGATTTTGAGATTTTGTTTTACCTGGTCTTGGAAGTGGGAGGGTAGAATACCAATTTTTTTAACCAATCTTTTATTGTCGATAGCACGCAGTTGATCAAGCATGATATCACAATTTTCATTTAAATTTCCTATCCCTTTTTTTATATGTACACGAAGAATATGAGCGGTTTTTTCGACATTAGAAGTTATGGGGCAGATTAATGTGGAAGGGTGACATACCTTATTGAGCAGATCAGTTTGAACCACTAAAACAGGACGTGTTTTCCCTGTTTCGGTGCCGATTTGAGGATTCAAATCCGCAATCCATATTTCATATTGGTTAATCATCATTACCTATCCCTTCGAATTCTGCCAAAATCTGCATCGATTCATTCTTAACTAACGATGATTCTTTTTGAAGTTGTTTTTCAATTAATTGCCTATTTTTGTAAGCATTATAATGAGCCAACGCTTCATTGATATAACGATTTCTCGGAATTTTCAAATGAGTTAAAATCGTTTCAATATCATCAAATATTAAATTATCAATTTTCAAAGATATGGTTTTCATTTTTCATTTTTTTAATGCACAAAAGTATATAAAAAAAGTATATACTAATGGTAAATTATGAAATAAAAAGTAAAAAGTTATAATTAATAATGGGAGTGTGGAGGGTTTTTTGTAGAGTTGAAGTTTTTTTAGGTTTAATCTAGGATGATTTTGAGATTTTGTTAAGAGGAATAAATATTAGTGAATTGATATTTATTATCCAATCAGTAGCGCCTGGTCTCCAGTCACTTGTCCCAAGTCCTTCGTCTTTCGTCTTTCGTCTTTTGTCCTTCGTCTTTTGTCCTTCGTCCTTCGTCCTTCGTCCATTTATTTCACTTCCACGATCTTGTACTTTTTATTTCCCATTTTAAGTTTATAGGCGTACTCGATCTGGTGTTTGCCGCTGACGGAGTTTTCTTTCATGAAAGCGTCATCACATTGATGTGCCTGATCCACCATATCATGTGCGGCGGCTTCAATGGCAACGATATCGGTAGAAACCAGGATTCCAATATCTTGAACAAAAGGTTTTTTAGGGTTTCCGGAGCAGTCGCAACTTGGAGAAACATTGATGATGATATTAAAATAGATGGAATTTCTGAATTCAGTAACCGGTTTAGCGTACTCGACCAATCCTTCGAGGAATCTCTTGGTTTTTTCCCCATTATCGGGAGCATTGATGGCATCGTTGGTGCAAGTGGTGATACATTTACCGCATCCGATACATTTCTCTTTGTCGATGGTTAAAGGATTAAGTGTAATGGCATTAGCAGGACAATCCTTGATACAATCGCCACAACGGGTGCATTTTGCAGTATCGGTAACCGGAAAGTTATTGGAGTGCATCAATTTTTTCCCTTCAGGAGTAGCCATTCCCATAGAAACATTTTTGATACAGCCCCCAAAGCCTGCACTGCCATGACCTTTAAAATGGGTAAAGTAAATGATTGTTTCATACTTTTCAATATTTTTCCCGATTAAAGCTTTTTTAAATCGAACACCATTTTCGATAGGCATCACTAAAGTACCGCCGGTATCTAAAATATCGATCGGAGCAAAAGTAAATCCGTGATCACGAGCTAGTTGGATATGAGAATTGGTATATCTACGACGACCTCTATAGGCCACATTGGTTTCGATCAGGGTCGCATTCAAGTACTCACATAGGGGCTCAACCATTGTTGCCGGAACAAAATATTCATTTCCATCTTCACCGAAATGAACTTTAATGCCCACATTTCCATGAACACTATCTTTTACATATTGAAAAATCTTCATAACCCCTTCCGGAGAGATGTCACGGGTAAAATAGACGATAGAGGAGTCTTGAGATTGTTGAGCAAAGCTGCTAAAATTAGGTGTTAAAAGAATAAAAAGGAGAGAGATCAAAAAACGATTTTTCATAAGGGTTAATTTTTTGGCAAAGATAATGAAAATGGGAATAATAAGAATTTTTTATGGTTGTAGATTCGTGATTAAAAAATCCCATTTTGAGTGCCATTTAAGGGAAAGAAAAGGGGCCTTATTTTAATTGTTAAAATATCTTAATTCAAAAAATTGCACCCTTATTTTTGCTATCTTTGCGCTTTAAAAAAATAACCCTAAAAACACATTTATTTATCAGATTATGAATATTTTAGTATTAAACTGCGGAAGTTCATCCATCAAGTATCAATTGATTCACATGAATGAAAATGCAGAAGTTAAAGCCAAAGGTATTGTTGAAAGAATTGGTCTAGAGATGGGCGAATTTACCCACAAACCAACCGGGAAAGACAAATTTTACTTACAAACACCTATTAAAGATCATAGTGTTGGTATTAAATTGGTTTTAGAAGCATTAACAGATGCAAAACATGGTGTTATTTCTTCATTGGATGAAATCAAAGCAGTAGGTCATAGAGTTGCTCATGGTGGTGAATATTTCAAAGCGAGTAGCATCATTGATCCGGAAGCATTGACAAATATTAAAAAACTGTGTGAGATCGCTCCACTTCATAATCCGGCTAATGTTCTTGGAATTGAAGTGATGCAAGAGATGTTACCCAATGTAAAACAAGTTGCTGTTTTTGATACTTCTTTTCACCAAACAATGCCAACTGAAGCATTTTTGTATGCATTACCATATAAATACTATACTGAAAACAAAGTTAGAAGATATGGATTCCATGGAACCAGTCATAAATATGTAGCACCTAAAGCCGCTAACATTTTAGGAAAAGAGTATAATGATCTAAAAATTATCGTTTGTCACTTAGGAAATGGTGCTTCTATATGCGCTATCAATAAAGGAAAATCAGTTGATACTTCTATGGGATTTACACCAGTTGAAGGTTTAATCATGGGTACACGTAGTGGTGACCTTGATTTAGGTGCATTGTTGTTTATCGCAGAAAAAGAGGGTTTGGATTATAAAGGGATGAATAATTTGGTAAATAAACAATCAGGTTTAGCAGGTATTACCGGTGGAAGTTCTGATATGCGTGACATCAATGCAGGTGTTGCTGCCGGAGATGAAAGAAGTATTTATGCGTTCAAATGTTTCTGCTATAGAGTTAAAAAATATATCGGCGCATACACAGCAGCGATGAATGGTGTAGATTTGATCATCTTTACAGGTGGTATCGGTGAAAACGGTATTGAAGAACGTAATGAAATTTTAAAAGATCTATCTTTCTTTGGTGTTGATTTCGATCCAGAAGCCAATAACGTTAAAGGGGAAGATACTGTTATTACAAAACCAAATAGTAGAACAACAGCTATGATTGTTACAACTAACGAAGAGTTGGTTATTGCAACTGATACTTATCAATTAGTGAAATAACTAAGGAATATTCATAAATTTGTGACTCTGTAAAGAAACGCTCCATTTGGGATTATCCAAAGCATAAGTCACAATTTTTGACATCATTAAAGAGGAATTGCTCCATTCAGGTTGAAGAAACAGATGGCAGTTCTCCTTTACTTTTTGGGCATTCTCTTCAGCCCATTCAAAATCTTGATCTTCATAAATAACCACTTTCAATTCATTCGCCCGATCCAATAGTTCTTGAAGAGGGGGATGATTGTGTTTTGGGGACAAACAGATCCAATCCCAATCACCACTCAAAGGCTCTGAGCCCGATGTCTCTAAGAATAAAGATACGCCTCTTTTTTTGAGTTCAGAACAGAGATAGGTCAAGTCATATAGTAGTGGTTCCCCACCGGTAACAACTACTGCTTTGGATTTGTTGGCAGCAATCCTTTCAATAACTTCATCCGTTGCAGTTAATTCGTGTTTTGATGCATCCCATGATTCTTTTACATCACAGAAAAAACAACCCACATCACATCCTCCTATACGAAGAAAATAGGCAGGTTTACCGGTATGAAAACCTTCTCCCTGTAAAGAGTAAAACTCTTCCATGATAGGTAACTGAAAAGGTGAAAGTTGGGATATATTGGAATGTAACATCGATTTATAAGTATATGATAAAATTTTTTGCAAAAATAGGGAAAAACATTGTAGCTCTCAAAAATAATTCATATTTTTGCAAGTTACACGATTCTTAAATCTTGTAAAATAATGAATTGAAAACTAGACCTACATCAATAATTATGGAAAATTTTATTGTCTCCGCCCGTAAATATAGACCCTCAACGTTTAATTCTGTTGTCGGACAAGAAGCTATTGTGGCTACGTTGAAAAATGCAATCAAAACACAACAGGTTGCACAAGCTTTTTTATTTTGCGGACCTAGAGGTGTTGGTAAAACTACTTGCGCCAGAATCTTTGCAAAAGCACTGAACTGTGAACATCTTACCGAAGATTTTGAACCCTGTAACGAATGTGAGTCTTGTAGATCTTTTAACGATTCTGCATCTTTCAACGTTTATGAGTTGGATGCAGCGTCCAATAACTCAGTCGAAGATATTCGCTCTTTAGTGGAGCAAGTCAGAATCAGTCCTCAAGGAGCCAAATACAAAGTGTATATCATCGATGAGGTTCACATGTTGTCCAATCAAGCGTTTAACGCTTTTTTGAAAACATTGGAGGAACCACCATCTTATGCAAAGTTTATCTTAGCAACAACAGAAAAACATAAGATTATACCTACGATCCTATCCAGGTGTCAGGTTTATGATTTTAAGAGAATTAAAGAGACGGATATCATTAAGCATTTACAATTTGTTTCTCAAAAAGAGATAATTGTATCTGAGGAGGAAGCTTTAAGGGTTATTGCCTCTAAAGCGGATGGAGCGTTACGGGATGCATTATCCATTTTTGACCAGTTGGTAAGCTTTTCAGGGAATCACATCACCTATCAATCTGCCATTCATCACTTGAATGTTTTGGATGTGGATAACTATTTTAAAATGACCGATTTCCTTTTCAGCGAAGATCATACAGAAGCGATGGTGTTGCTGGATGAGATTATTGCGAGAGGTTTTGATGGACAACATTTTATATCCGGATTAGCAGGTCACTTTAGAAATCTATTATTGGCTCAAACCCCTGGAACGGTAAAGTTGATGGATGTTTCTGAATCGATCAAACAAAAATATGCTGTTCAAGCTCAAAAAGCGGATAAAGCATTATTGATTAGAGCATTAGAACTTGCTAATACGTGTGATTTTAACTATAAACTTTCGAATAATAAAAGGTTATCGATAGAGATTTGTTTGCTTCAAATAAATGGAAACTATGTATTCAAATTAAAAAACGGAGTCAGGCAATCACGGGAGAAATAATACACAACCACCTCCAGCTGAGGTGACGAGTTCACAATTGAGTATGCCTCAGCAATCTCAGAAAGCTTTTATTTCTCCATCCGGTGTTCCCATTAAGAAAACCCCTTCTATTGTAGATATTGTTGAAGATAAGACCATTAAAGAGGTTGAAAGCAACATAAAAAAAGAAGTTGAACCAATTCAACAAGTTCAAGTAGTACCTGAAATAATTGAGGTAAAAGAAGAGATTCCAAAAAATGAAACGGAAGTTGATCTTCCCATAGATGAGGAAGAAGAATTGGTAAGTGTTGAAATTTCCACTCCTCAAGAGGTAGATTTGTCACTGTTTCCAAAATACTGGAATGAGATGTTTGAAACTGTTTTTAAAGACATACCAACCATCTATTATCCTTTAAAAGAGTATGTTCCAACGATTCAGGATAATGTTATTGAGATCAACCTCAAAAATGATCTCCAAAAGGACCATTTTGATCCAAAAATCAGAGAAGTCTTAGCTTACTTAAGAACCAATTTTAATGATGCTATTGAGGATATTGTTGTTCGGGTTGATGAATCGGTTGTTACGAGAAAAGTAATCTATGATACAGCAGATAAGATGAAGAATTTAGCGGAACAAAATCCAAGTTTTGAGGATTTTAATGCCATATTAGATTTACGAGTTAAAGAATAAAATCATGAAAAAAACCTTACTTTTTATAACAATACTATTTCAGATTATTATTTTACAATCACAAACACTTGGCTATCAAGGCATAGAGTTGCATAGAGCTGTACCCGATGGAAAAGTGGATAGTGTTTGGGCTGGAAATGGACTCCCATCCGGTTTTTCAGGAAAAGATGTGATTATTGGTTTTACTGATTGGGGTTTTGACTACTCTCATCCTGTTTTTTACGATACCAGTTTAACTACCTATCGTGTTTTAAGAGCCTGGGATCAATTCAAACAAGAGGGACCGGCACCATCCGGGTTTAATTATGGAAGAGAGTATATTGGCCAAACGGAATTGCTTCAGGCGGCATGTGATACATCCAATGTTTATCAATATGCCTATCATGGAACACATGTTGCCGGAATTGCTGGAGGGGCAGGTGCTGGTACACAATATCGCGGTGTTGCTTTTGATGCAAATCTCATTTTTGCCACTTTTTTAGTGAATGAACAATCTGTTATTGATGCATTCCAATGGATGTACAATGTGTCTCAACAAGAACAAAAAAGATTGGTCATCAATATGAGCTGGGGTCTTTATTATATTGACAACTTCACCGGAACGGGCAGAATTGGTCAAAAAATGGAAGAACTTTCCGATTTGGGGGTTGTTTTTGTTACCAGTGGAGGTAATAATGGTGATGTTAATTTCCATATTAGTCATGATTTTGATAATGAAGCAGATACTTTAAAAACTGTATTAACCTTTGCAGGTGGAAGTTCTTATCAGTATGGTCAATCGATCACTATGACCAGTGAACCAACTAGTTCATTTTCTTTTGCATTGCAGGTGATGAATAGTTCATTTCAATACTTACAAACAACGCCATTTTATAGTACTTCCGATAGTTCAGGATATATTGATACATATACTATTGTTGGAATTGACACTATTTTTTATACGATAGAGATAGATCAACAAGATATCAATAATGGAAGACCTGAAGTGAGATTAAGGGTTAAAAAACCCGCTTCTACTTACAAATTAGGATTGTTAGTGACAGCAGAATCGGGTGTATTTCATGCCTGGAATGTGATTGAGTTAACCAATAATGTGGGAAATTGGGGAGGTACATTTATTGCACCAAGTTCATTAACAGGTTGGAAAGCAGGGGATTCCAGATATGGCTTAGGTTCTCCGGCTACCGTTGATTGCGCCATAACTGTAGCAGCTCATAAATCGAGAGTGGTTACTCCCAATTTTACTATTGGAGGGGAGATCACGGATTTTTCCAGTTTTGGTCCTACCATTGAAGGGGAAATAAAGCCGGAAGTATCTGCTCCGGGAAACAATGTTGTTTCTTCCATTTCAAGTTACACCAATCAGTTTTCAGGATCCTATACTAAAACCATCTCCTTTAATGGTAGGGATTACAAGTTTGCAGCTTTATCGGGAACTTCAATGTCATCGCCTTTTACTGCTGGTGTTGTAGCATTGATATTACAAGCAAATCCCTATTTATCGGCTCAACAAGTAAAACAAATTTTGATTGAATCTGCCAGAAGTGATGAGTTTACTGTTGCTTCCGGAGTGGAACGTTTTGGCTACGGAAAAGTGGATGCTTATCATGCGGTGATGTTAGCACTTCAAATGGTCGGAATTGAACAATTTTCAACTACTGAAACCAAAATTTCATTATTTCCAAATCCATCAACCGGAACATTATATGTAACAACGCAAGCAGATCAGTCACTCCCAGTTCAAATATTTGATATGTTTGGCAAGTTGTTGATACAAGACAAAGTGAATCCCGGAGTAACTACGTTTCAATTACAGGAGATCCCAGCCGGATGTTATATCGTTAAAATACAAGAAAAGAGCAAGATGACTACCTTTAAATGGGTAAAACTATAGATTGAATAAAGCAACTTAAAGGACTATGGATACATACATTCCAAATGAAAGATTAGAAGCACTAACCATACTTCGCAAATACAAAGTATTGTTAGGTGCATTAAAAGTAAATACGGCCAAAGATCAGCGCAAAAAGTTCAGAAAAGCATTTGCTCTTGCTGTAGATGCGCATAAAGATATGAGGAGAAAGAGTGGGGAACCCTACATATATCATCCTATTGCAGTTGCAGAAATTGTTGCAAAAGAGATCAACCTTGGAACAACCTCCATGATCGCTGCCCTTCTACATGATGTTGTAGAGGATACAGACTATACAATAGAAGATATCAAAGATATGTTTGGGGAAGAAGTTGCCAATATTGTTTATGGGCTTACTAAAATTGAAGATATTGTGATGGACGAAAGTCAATCTGTACAAGCTGAAAATTTTAGAAAGATTTTACTTTATACAGTAGGTGATGTTAGGGTTATTTTGATTAAACTGGCGGATCGTTTGCATAATATGAGAACATTAAGTTCCATGCCTCCTGAGAAACAGTTAAAAATTTCTTCAGAAACACAATTCTTCTTTGTGCCGATTGCACACCGCCTTGGACTTTATACCATCAAGAGTCAATTAGAGGATTTATCTATGAAATATCATGATCCTTTCATGTATGAAAATATTTCAAGACAATTAAAAAGCAGTGAGGCGATCAGAAAAACTTTAATTGAAGATTTTGCTGCACCCATTAAAGAGAAGTTGAAATTAGCGGGCATTGATGCGGAGATGACCAGTCGTGAAAAATCAATCTATTCCATTTATCAAAAGATGATAAGGAAAAATATTGATTTTGAGAACATTTATGATATTTTTGCGATTCGTTTTGTATTTGATGCTAAACCTGAAGAGGAAAAAGATATCTGCTGGAGAATTCATACCATTATAACAGGTTTATATAAAACCAATGCAAGTAGAGAAAGAAACTATCTGACCAATCCTAAAGCCAATGGATATCAGTCTTTACATGTAACAGCAATGAGTCATGCCGGTAAATGGATTGAAGTTCAAATCAGATCCAAACGGATGGATGAGATTGCCGAAAAGGGATTTGCTGCCCATTTTAAGTATAAAGAAGAAAATAAAACACCTGCTGAATATGAGAATAGGGTAGAGGATTGGTTGACGAAAATTCGGGAAATGTTGAAGAATGAAGAGACAAACGCTTTAGAGTTTTTGAATGAAGTAAAAATGAATTTGGAACTTAGAGAGGTAGTTATTTTCACTCCAAAAGGGGATCGTAAGTTACTTCCCTTCGGTTCCACAGTACTTGATTTTGCCTATCATCTACATACCAACTTAGGGAATCACTGTATAGGGGCTAAAGTGAATTACAATATTGTTTCAGTAGATTATATTCTAAAAAGTGGAGATCAGGTGGAAGTGATTACTTCCAAAAAACAATTTCCAAAACAGGAATGGATTAACTTTGTTAAAACACCACATGCGAAAGAAAATATAAAGGATGCGATTCGAATTAAACAAAAGAAATTAGCCGGAAAGGGACAGGAAGTTTTAAAAGAGATTTTTAAGAATTTAAATATTGAATATACCCAACATAATATTGGAAGAATTCAAGCGGACACGAAGATCACCTCTGTGGCGGAGTTTTGGAGTCACATTGCCCAAGGGATCATTACCGCAGAAAGAATTGAAAAGATCTTTAAAAACAAAAAATTCTCCGATTATAAGCTATTCCGAAAAAAAATAACTTATGAGTTGAATGAAAAGTCGATTGATACTTTGATTGATGAACAATTAGATCAAAAACCGGAAATCTTTTTATTGGATGAAACATCTGATAATATTCGGCACATTATTGCGCCTTGTTGTAATCCACTTCCAGGAGATCCTGTTGTTGGATTTCAGATATCAAATGAAGTAATTGAGGTTCATATGACCCAATGCCCAAAAGCAATTGAACAAATGTCAAAATTCGGAAATCGGATTATAAAAGCAAAATGGCATAAGGAGCAAGATATTGCTTTTTTATCAGGACTCAAGTTAACAGGTTTTGATAGAAAAGGGATAATCAAAGAGATTGTTGATATTGTGAGCAGCCAGTTGGATCTCAACATTCGTTCAATGGATATGTCAACAAAAGGGAATGTCTTTAACGGAAAAATGATGTTGTATATCAAAAATGTGAAGTCACTAAACGAACTCATTGAGAACTTGTCAAAAATTGACCAATTGGAAAAAATTGAAAGGATTGCTCCTGAGATTAACTAAAAATTGAAATTAAACGAGAAGAAATTTTCGATAAATATATTAAATGTTAAATATTGTTAATTTTTTATTATTCAGATTATCAAGCAAATAGACTAGATTGATCAAAAAAAGATTTTTTTTTTGATCAAACATAAAAAAAATGAGTATTTTTGCATGCTAATTTAAAAACATTAAAACTATGGCAGAAATTATTGAAAGAGTACAAGGAATCATCGCAGAAAAACTTAGTGTTAATCCAGCTGATGTAACTCCAGAGAAAAGTTTTACAAATGATTTAGGAGCTGATTCTCTAGACACAGTTGAATTAATAATGGAGTTTGAAAAAGAATTTGGAATCTCAATTCCAGATGATCAAGCTGAGAAAATCGCTACAGTTGGTGATGCAATTACTTATATTCAAGCTAACGTTTAAAAATCAGAGCACTCCTTTTTTCGAACTATGGAAATAAAGAGAGTAGTTATCACTGGATTGGGGGCACTTACTCCTATAGGAAACGATGTCACAAGTTATTGGGACTCGTTGTTATTGGGAGTAAGTGGCGCAACTCCAATTACAAGGTTCAATACCGACTTATTTAAAACCAAATTTGCTTGTGAGGTCAAAAATTTTGATCCTCAAGTTTTTATTGACCGAAAAGAGGTCCGAAAAATGGATTTAGTGGGCCAGTATGCTATGGTAACCGCCATGGAAGCCGTAAAAGATAGTGGTTTAAATTTTCAGGAATTAAACACCAATCGAATTGGAATTATTTTTGGAACCGGTATTGGAGGGTTTACTTCATTAACGGAGAGTTTTGACACCTTTTATCTATCAGGAAAAGTTCCCAGATTAAGTCCTTTTTTTATTCCTAAGATTTTAGGGGACATGATTGTAGCTAATATTGCTTTATTCTATGATTTAAAAGGACCAAGTTATATAACAACTTCAGCATGTGCTTCTTCTGCGAATGCCATAATTGATGCTTTTCATTTAATTCAATTGGGAAAAGTTGATATTATGTTGACTGGTGGCTCTGAAGCACTTATTTTAGAAACCCCTATTGCTGGATTTAATGCTATGAATGCCCTTTCAACTCGTAATGAAGATTATCTTACAGCTTCTAGTCCTTTTGATTTAGATCGTGATGGTTTTGTTATGGGAGAAGGTGCAGCTACACTGGTTTTAGAAGAGTATGAACATGCTATTGCCAGAGGTGCAAAAATTTATGCTGAAATAGGAGGAATTGGAATGTCAACAGATACACATCATATCACTTCTCCTCACCCAGATGGTGAAGCAGCATGTAATGCCATGAAGTTAGCACTTAAAGATGCACAACTTTCGATAGAAGCGGTTGATCATATCAATACCCACGGGACATCCACGCCTGCCGGTGATGTATCAGAATGTTTAGCAATTGAAAAACTATTTGGATCACACACACCAAATATCTTGGTCAATTCAACCAAATCAATGACCGGTCACTTATTGGGTGCAGCAGGAGCAATAGAAGCAATTGCTACTATTCTTGCTATACAAACCGGAAAAATACCACCGACAATAAATATCAAAAATTTAGATCCTGAAATTCCTAATCTTAATTTTGTAATTAATAAAATGACCAAAAAGGATATTCATGTTGCCCTTTCTAACTCTTTTGGGTTCGGAGGTCATAATTGTTCTATTCTTTTCAAAAAGATTTAAAATAAAATTTCTTTGATTCTATTCAAAAAAAAAACAAATGATACCACCGAAGAAGCGATTAACAATTTTCTTCGGAACGTTTTAGGTGTTAAACCTAGAAACATTGCTATTTATAAAACCGCATTAATCCATCGCTCTGCCTCCACTCATCATAAAGTATTCGGAAATATCAATAACGAACGCTTAGAATATTTAGGTGATGCAGTTCTTAGTGCTATGGTGGCTGACTTCCTTTTTAAAAAATATCCTTTACATCCGGAAGGGCCTCTCACTGAAATGAGATCCAAAATTGTGTGTAGAGAAAGATTAAATAGCTTGTCTAGAAAAATGGGATTGAATAGTTTGATCTCTATGGAAACAGGAAATGGTGCAAAATCTGTTGATGGTGATGCCTTTGAAGCTTTAATTGGAGCGCTTTTCTTAGATAAAGGATTCAATCAAACTAAAAAAATTCTTCTTAAGAAAATTTTATTAAGGCACCTTGATGTGGATGCTATTTTGCTGGAAGACCATAACTTTAAAGGAAAATTAATTAATTGGGGACAGAAAAATAATATCCCGGTTAAATTTGAGAATCAGTTAATTATTGATGAGTATAATAAAAAACTACACAAATCATCAGTTTTTGTAAATAATGTTGAGTGTGGTCATGGACTTGATTACACAATCAAAAAAGCTGAACAAACAGCTGCTGCTGAAGCATGGGAATCCATTTCTGATCAATCTTATGAAGGATAAGAAAAAGAATAGTGAAATTTATGAAGCTTTTGGCTCTCTCAAACAGTATAAAGTGTATGCTATAAAAGCATCTCAACAACTAATACCTTTTACAGCCTCTTTTGATCGCATTATATCGGGTAAATTTTGTTATTTGACTGATTTTGTTGCCGCACCCAATCAGTTTTCTGCTCATTTTCCAGTCATGTATGCTTTGCTTTCAAAAGAAGAAAATATACATTGCTGTATTATGGAGAATAAAACTACATCCTATTCTGATCAAGTTTCATTAACTTCTAATAAAGAAAAAAATCTTCCCTTTCAAACTATTTCATTATTTGAAGATGTTTTATATCTCTTTAATAAAGACGGATTTAAGATTTTTAAAGCAAACCTGAATTACTATGATTTTCTCATCTTTATTTTTGCAGATAAAGAAAAATATTTAGAGTCGTATATTAATCCCATATTTGAATACGAACCATATAAAGCTATCGATATTTCCTATTTGCTAAATCAAAAAGAGGGCAAAGAGAATAAAAATATTTTTGAATTTTTGAAAAACTGTTTTTGTCAATTGGAAGTTAATATTTCTAGTTATCAATATTCAAAACTATCCAAACAACTTGGGAAAAATAATAAAATTCCAAAAGAAAATATTTTGTTTCCTTTAAAGTTGGATATTAATGATGAAATAATCAATAAACTAACCCAAAATGTTAATGATGAATATCTTAGATTCCTCACACAAGAGGTCGATTCATTATAATTTTTAGCCGAATATCCCGTTTTTTGGTGTATCTTTGCCAACTTATTTTTAATTTTAGTCAATTTATATGAAAAAAATCTGTTTTCTCTTACCGTTTATCTTATTAAATCTGGTAAGCTTTTCAAAATCAATTCCTTATAATCAATTGGAACAGTTAGCTATCACAGCATTTCAACAAAGAACCCCTAACTCAGAAGCACTCTTTGTTAAAGATGCACATTTTATTATGCAAGGGAATGATACTCTGATCGTAATTTTCTCCTTTTCTCAAACCGGTTTTCTTGTCATGAGTGCAGAGGACATTTCTACTCCTATTCTTGCCTATTCTAATCAAAATAACCTGGATATGAATAATCCGGCACCTGGAGTGAGCTATTGGGTTGATTTATATAAACAACAAATTATAGATGCAAAAAGAGATGGGATTTCAGCTACTGAGGAGATACAAAATCAGTGGAATTCACTCATTTCTAAAGGTATTACACAAACAACGACTACTGTTGTTAAACCTTTAATTACTGCTTTATGGAATCAAGATCAATATTATAATCAATTATCACCTGCTGATAATAACTCTCCAACGGGATATGATAATAAAGTACCTGTGGGTTGTGTGGCTTTAGCGATGTCAATGATTATCTATTATTACAGATATCCGGAAATCGGTCAAGGATCACATACCAATTATTCTGAATACGGCACATTTTCAGTGAATTATGCTCAGGAAACCTACGATTTTAATGCCATGCGAGATCAATTAGATAAATATAATCATGAAGTATCCAAATTGATTTTTCATTGTGCAACAAGTGTTGATATGAACTATGCTCCCGAGGGGTCAGGAGCGTATAGTCAGGATGTTCCTTATGCATTAAAAAATTATTTTAAATTTGCAAATAATATAACCCTATTGGAAAGATCAGGGTATACTTTAGTAAATTGGTTAACTCAAATCAAAAATATGCTCAACGCTTCAAAACCTTTATTCTATGCAGGATCATCAACCGAAGGTGGACATGCATTTGTATGTGATGGGTATGACAGTGATGATCTTTGCCATTTTAACTTTGGTTGGGGTGGTTCCGGTAATGGTTTTTTTAATGTTGGTACTACAACAGGTAGTGTTGGTGGATATTATGAAAGTCAGAAAATCATAATTAACGCAACACCTGCTTCTTATCCTTCCATTTCAAATTCAACCACTACATTAACATCAACTTCCGGTACTATTGAAGATGGGAGTAGAATCAATAATTATAGTAACAACTTAGATATTAGATATATTATCGCTCCTATGAATGCAAATTTGTTTTCAATTCAACTACAAAATATCAAGTCTGAACTTGGAATGGATACATTGACTTTCTGGAAAGGAAATCCTAATCAGGGAGAATTGGTTGCTACCTATTCAGGTAATTTATCAAATATAAATTTAAGTGTAAATACAGATTCTCTTTATATCACTTTCAAATCAAATGAATCAATTACTGATCAAGGCTGGAGATTGACCTATAGGGTCAATACTAACACAACAGGATGCTCTAATGTTCAAATTTTCACTACTCCAACTGCCACTTTTTCAGATGGAACAGCTATTAATGAACCTTATGCTAATGAAACGGATTGTATTTTTCAAATCAGACCAACAAATGCTCAAAATATAACTCTAACTTTTAATCGATTCGATTTAAGTAATGAAGATATGGTAGAAATTTATGATATAACAACCTCAGTTAAAAAACTCATAGATTCGTACTCCGGTTCTCAAATTCCTGCTACCAAAACTTATGCCATTAGAAAGTTGCAAGTCAATTTCAGAACTGATAACAAACTTCAAAAAGATGGATTTGAATTGACTTATCAATCCAATTTGGGCATAGAAGAATCAACTTCGGAAAGTTTTTCAATATATCCTAACCCTGTTCAAAATAGTTGTACCATTAAAATGGAAAATGAGGTTGTCAGTCCGATTTATGGAACACTTTATGACTCTTATGGGAAGCAAGTGATGAATTTTACGATTCAATCTTCTGAAACGGTACTACATTTATCCCATTTACCTTCAGGAATCTATTTAATTCGTATAAACCAACTTAACGCTGTGATATCCAAGAAACTGATTAAAAATTAGTTTTTAAAATTATGAACCTTTATAACTTATCATCGCAACTGCTAAAAACGAGAAACAATAAATATTCTCGTCCGGTGATTCAGCTCACCATCGCGGGAGTTGCCCTTGGTCTGGTGATCATGCTTTTAGCAGTGATGATAACCAATGGTTATAAAAAGGAGATCAGAGAAAAAGTCGTGGGAATTGGATCCCATATCCGAATTTCCAATTATGATCAAAATTATTCCTTTGATCCTATTCCATTTAATAGAAATCAATTTTTTATTTCAGATCTGCAAAAAGATCCACAAATAAAAAATATCCAATATTATTCGACTAAAGTTGGAATCTTTAAAACTTCAGACCAAGTAGAAGGGATTGTCCTTAAAGGAATAGATTCTACATTTGCATGGTCCGTTTTTTCTAAATGTTTAATAAAAGGAAAACCCAATCTTTTTAATACTCCAAATCCCAGTAAGGATGTTTTTATTTCTAAGAAAATGTCCAAAAAGTTGAAACTAAATGTCGGAGATAAAGTTGCAGCCTATTTTGTACAAGATCCTCCCAAACAGAGAAGTTTTATCGTTGCCGGGATTTTTGAGACGGGTCTTCCTGACTATGATGACAAGTTTGTGTTGGTCGATTTAAGGCATGTTCAAAAATTAAATGGTTGGGATTCAACACAAGTAGGAGGAATAGAATTGCTTATTGATGATTATTCAAACATTGATAAAATGGGGGAAAAAGTCAATCTTTCTATAGGCTATCAATTAAAAGCTGAAACAATCAAACAAATATATCCTAATATTTTTGAATGGTTGTTACTATTTGATACTAATGTAGTTGTGCTCCTTTTTATCACTGTTTTTGTTTGTGTGATCACTATGATTTCAACTTTTTTTATCATTGTATTAGAACAAACTAAAACTATAGGAATATTGAAAACAATTGGAATGGAAACCAAATCCATTTTTAGGTTGTTTTTAATTATGGCGATGAGGTTGATATTAAGAGGTATAGCTTGGGGAAATGGAGTTGCTCTTTTACTTTTTTCAGTACAGAAATATTTTAAATTGATCAAACTGGATCCTGAGACCTATTATGTTTCGTATGTTCCGGTAGATTTGAATATTTTAGTTGTTTTAGCTGTTAACACAGGGGTTTTATTGATTTGTATAACTGCCTTAGCTATACCTGCACTATTTGTCTCTCGTAAAATAGCTCCCATTAATGCCATTAGATTTGATTAAATAAAAATACCATGAAAAAACTTTTTCTACTCGATGCCATGGCGCTCATTTATAGAGCCTATTATGCTATGGTAAGATCCCCTAGAATTACCTCGAAAGGGCTCAATACTTCTGCAATTTTCGGTTTTACCAATACACTATACGAATTAATTAAAACAGAGAAACCAACCCATTTGGCAGTATCTTTCGATACGGGAGCTCCTACTTTACGTCATGCAGATTTTGAAGCCTATAAAGCACATCGTGAATCTACTCCTGATGATATTATTACAGCAATTCCTTATATTAAAGAGATTCTAAATGCATTTAAAATACCGGTAATACTTAAAGATGGATATGAAGCGGATGATGTAATTGGGACGTTAGCCAAAAAAGCTGAAATTGAAGGATTTCAAGTGTATATGATGACTTCAGATAAAGATTACGGTCAGTTGGTTTCTGAAAATATTTTCATGTACAAACCCGGCAAATTTGGACAAAAAGCGGAGGTTGTCGGAGTTAAAGAGATTTGTGAAAAATATGGAATCGCTGAACCGGAAGAATTAATCGATATTTTAGGTCTATGGGGAGATGCATCAGATAATATTCCGGGTGTACCTAATGTCGGTGAAGTCAAAGCTAAAAAACTAATCGCTCAATTCCATTCTATCGAAAACCTATACCGAAATATTGATCAGGTTGACAATCAAAAATTGAAAGAGACTCTAATCGAGAATCAGGATAAAGCAATGATGTCTAAATCATTAGCTACTATTATGTTGGATGTTCCTGTTGCCTATGATTTTGATCAGATGAAAATGGAACAACCGGATGTTGAAAAGCTAAAAAAACTGTTTAATGAACTGGAGTTTAGAAGCATTGCCCAAAGAATATTTACTGATCTTTCAGTTCAAAGCGCTCCTAAAACTTCAGCTCCCGATCTTTTTACTCCAGTTGAAGAGATTGTCCCAATCGTAGAAGTTCATCCATTTTCAAGATTCAAAGATAAAGAACATCAGTTTGTTGAAGTTAAGAATCCTAATGAAGTTAGCCCATCCACTTTTGAATCTGAAAAATTGTTTTTTGATTGGATTTTAGTCAATGAAAAGATTGCAGGATTTGCATTTTCTACTTTTTCTAATCCGATTTATTACCATATATTGGAAAATACGGATAGACACTTCATTCATTTTTTAGAATCTATCTTTAACAGTCAAAAAGAGATCATCTCATATCAAGTAAAACCTACTTTTAAATATCTGAAACTGCTCCATATTTCAAATAATGCGCCATTATTTGATATCCAAATTGCACACTATTTAGTGCAACCTGAAAATTCCCATCAGTTGGATCGCCTGTCAGAAAATTATTTGGAATATGAACTTCTGCCCCAAGAAGCTGAAACCACTTTTGATAAAATTGTAACTTCAACTTGTGAAAAAATTGAAATATACAAACAACTCTATCCTCTTTTTAAAGAGGAATTGAACAAATCAAATCTGTACGATTTATTTCAAAATTTAGAGATGCCTTTGAGTGAAGTTTTAGCAGATATGGAGTTAGCCGGGATAAAATTAGATCCTAAAGTATTGGAAGAGAGTTCTGTGGTAATTGCAAATGAACTTAAAGAGATCGAAAACAAGATTTATGAGTATGCCGGAGCCCCGTTCAATATTGGTTCACCTAAACAAATGGGGGAAGTTTTGTTCGAAAAACTCAAAATTATTGAAAATGCAAAGCTTACTAAAACCAAGCAGTATCAAACCGGTGAAGAGATTTTAGTGAAGTTAACACACAAACATCCCATAGTCTCATTGATTTTAGAATGGCGCTCTTTGTCGAAGTTGAAATCAACCTATATCGATGCACTTCCTCAACTGATCAATCCTAAAACAGGGAAAATTCATACCACTTTTCAACAAACAATCACGTCTACCGGTAGATTGAGTTCAATCAATCCCAATATTCAGAATATTCCTATCAGAACGGAACGCGGAAAAGAGATTCGGAAAGCATTTATTGCTTCTTCCGAAAATCACACATTGATTTCTGCCGACTATTCTCAAATTGAGCTTAGGGTAGTCGCTTCTGCTGCTGAGGACCATAACATGATCCAAGCATTCTTGAATCATGAAGATATCCATACAGCAACCGCAGCGCAGGTTTATCATGTTCCAGCAAATCAGGTAACCAGCGAACAAAGAAGATACGCGAAAACAGTAAATTTTGGAATTTTATATGGGATCTCAGCTTTTGGGCTTTCTGAACGATTACATATCCCTCAGGCAGAAGCCAGAATGTTGATTATTGATTATAATAAGAGCTTCCCAAAGATTGAAGCTTACATGAACGGTGTTATGGAGTTTGCAAGAAAAACCGGGTATGTTGAAACACTTCTGGGAAGAAGAAGATATATAAGAGATATTAAATCTTCAAACGGAATTCTTCGAAAAGCAGCTGAACGAAACGCTATCAATGCTCCTATACAAGGAACTGCAGCGGATATCATCAAAGTTGCCATGATCCATATTTACAAAGAACTAAATGTTAGAAAATTGAAAACCAAAATGGTACTTCAAGTTCATGATGAATTGATTTTTGATGTTCCAAATGAAGAGGTTTCTATCATTATGGAATTGGTTCCCCGATTGATGAATCAAGCTATGACACTGAAGGTTCCTTTAGAAGTGGAAATCAACAGTGGAAAAAGTTGGTATGACGCACATTAACAGTTGATTATGAAGCCAATCATCACGATATTAGGACCGACAGCATCCGGAAAAACCCGCTTAGCGGCTCTTCTGGCGCTGGAATTAGGTGCCGAAATTGTGAGTGCTGATTCTCGTCAGGTGTACCGGAAAATGGATATTGGAACAGGTAAGGATCTGTCAGATTATCAAATTAATGGAATACAAATACCCTTTCACTTAATCGATATTGTGGAGCCCGGAGTAGAATATAATGTTTTCCAATATCAACAATTGGCTCATAAAGCTATTCATGAGATCCAAAATAAAGGTAAAGAAACCATTTTATGCGGGGGTAGCGGGATGTATATTGAAGCATTACTGAAAGGATACAAACTTTTTCCGGTTCCGGAAAATCAACTACTTCGCACTGAATGGGCATCCTATTCTGAAGAACAATTATCAACTCTTTTAGCTCAGTTTAAATCTCTTCATAATAACACTGATACAGAAAATAGAGTACGCTTATATCGAGCATTGGAAATTGAGTTTTACTATCAGCAACACCCTGAATTAATGGAAATAGCAACTCCTATACCCTCTGTTATTTTTGGATTAAAAGGGGATCGCGATTTGATAAGGTCTAAAATAACCAAAAGATTAAAAGAGCGTCTCGAAAACGGCATGATAGAAGAGATTCAACTTCTCATTGATGAGGGGGTAAATGTAAATCAATTAATCAGATATGGTTTGGAATATAAATTTGTAACCCAATATCTATTAAAAGAGATCAATTATCAAACCCTTTTTGATCGTTTGAATATTGCAATTCATCAATTTTCAAAAAGACAGATGACATGGTTCAGAAAAATGGAACGTGAAGGGTTTTTAATCCATTGGATCGATATTTCTTTGTCGGAGCAAGAAAAAATGGATCTGATAAGGAGAATAATTTTGGAAAAAAAGGTGTAAATTTGCAAATTAAATAAAAATACAATGAAAATCATCAACGGTAGTGCATTAGCCAAAAAAATCAAGTCTATTTTGACAATAGATATCGCTTATTGTGTCGAAAAATATCAACGAGCCCCAAAATTGGATCTTGTTTTAGTAGGTGATGATCCTCATAGTGCTACTCATGTAGGTAATAAAAAGAAAGCAGCCAATGCAATCGGAATGGATTGTGATATTCACAACTTACCATGTAATACATCAGAAACTGAACTTTTAACATTAATCGAAAAACTTAATAATGATCCTTCTGTTGATGCTATTTTAGTTCAGCTACCTCTTCCTAAACATATTGATAAAAACAAAATTATTAATGCGATAGATTATAAAAAAGATGTTGATGGGTTACATCCAATGAATGTTGGCTTATTATCTACATCCAATGATGGCATCATCCCTTGTACACCTAGAGGAATTTTATCTTTACTCCAAGAAGAGCAAATTGATATCACTGGAAAACATTGTGTTGTGATTGGACGAAGTAATTTAGTTGGAAATCCAGTTGCACAATTGATGTTGAAAAATAATGCATCAGTAACCATCTGTCACTCCAAAACACGCGATCTACCCTATTTAACACGTCAAGCTGAGATATTAATCGTCGCGATTGGTTGTCCAAACCTGATCCACGCAGACATGCTTAAAGAGGGAGCTGTTGTTATCGATGTGGGGATCAACAGCATTGATGGTAAGCTAGTAGGTGATATTTACAACAGTATTGATGTTCCAAGTATCGAAAAAATTGCATCAGCTATCACCCCTGTTCCCGGTGGTGTTGGCCCTATGACAATTGCATCTTTGTTGCAGAATACATTTGATATCTACAAAAGGAATGTAAGTAAATAGTTTCCTATTTACTTACACTCACGATTCATTATTCCATCACGGTTTTGAGTATCTTTTCAGCTACAAAACCATCAATATTTTGTTGTTCCCCTAGCAAAATATTTTGTTCAAGAAATCTGTTTTTGATTTTTTGAATACTCTCTTCTCCAATATTCACTTCTTTGAGTCGGGTAGGAAGCCCCAGAGAACGGAAAAATTGTTCCGTTTGATTAATGGTCAATGCAACTCTTTCAGACTCTGCACCATCTGTGATATGAAAAACACGGGCACCTAATTGCAAGATTTTATTCCATTTTTGTTCTTTCATCACTTCCATAGTACCTGGAAGGATAATTGCTAAAGTGTGTCCGTGTGTCAATCCGTGCAAAGCTGTAATTTCGTGACCAATCATGTGTGTTGCCCAATCTTGTGACACTCCCATCGATGTAAAACCATTCAAAGCCATTGTAGCACACAACATAAATTGAGACATCAAATCGTAATCATGCGAATTTTCTTTTATTTTTGGAGCAATTTCAACGACAGTTTGAAGAATAGATTCAGCCCAACGATCCATCAATGGAGACTCACCGGTAACAGTAAGATATTGTTCCAAAACATGAACAAAAGTGTCTGCTAATCCACAGGCTATTTGATATGGAGGTAGTGAGAAAGTCACTTGAGGATCCAGAATCGAAAATTGGGGATGAGAAGAGTAAAAAGCCAACTTTTCATGAGTGATTTTGTTAGAAATCACCGCACCACGATTCATCTCAGAACCTGTTGCAGGTAGAGTGAGCACTGCAGCATGTGGAATCAACTTTTGAATACGGATTGGATTTAACACTAATTCCCAAGGATCACCATCAAAAGGGATTCCGGCGGATATGAGTTTAGTCCCATCTAATACCGATCCACCACCAACGGCTAACAGAAAATCAATGTTGTTATCTTTTCCCAGTTGAATTGCCTCACGAAGGGTTTCCACCGTCGGATTGGGTTCGATACCCCAGAATTCGATGTAGGAATGTCCCTTTAAAGCAGATATAACTTGTTCATATACACCATTTTGTTTCACGCTTCCACCTCCAAAAGTGATCATAATCTTTTTATCGGAGGGGATCTCTTTAGCCAGTTTAACGATCGTGTCGCGACCAAAGATCAATTTTGTAGGGTTTTGAAATGTAAAGTTATTCATAAATAATATTTTTAAAACACATAAATTATATAAACGCAATTAACACAAAGAATATTTCACCGCAAAGGTCACAAAGAATTTTTAACCGCAAAGTTCGCAAAGAATAATCAACCGCAAAGTTCGCAAAGAATATTTCACCGCAAAGTTCGCAAAGAATAATCAACCGCAAAGTTCGCAAAGAATATTTCACCGCAAAGCTCGCAAAGAATAATCAACCGCAAAGGTCACAAAGAATTTTTAACCGCAGAGGTCACAAAGAATTTTTAACCGCAAAGATCGCAAAGAATATTTCACCGCAAAGTTCGCAAAGAATATTTCACCGCAAAGTTCGCAAAGAATTTTTAACCGCAAAGTTCGCAAAGAATTTTTAACCGCAGAGGTCGCAAAGAATTTTTAACCGCAGAGGTCACAAAGAATTTTTAACCGCAAAGTTCGCAAAGAATAATCAACCGCAGAGGTCACAAAGAATATTTTACCGCAAAGTTCGCAAAGAATAATCAACCGCAGAGGTCACAAAGAATATTTTACCGCAAAGTTCGCAAAGAATAATCAACCGCAGAGGTCACAAAGAATATTTTACCGCAAAGTTCGCAAAGAATATTATATCTAGGGATTAGCAAAGAACTGATTTTTAAAAGGTTCTGAAAGAATTACCCTTTTGATTCCCTCTTTCATTGTTACAACATTAAAGTTCAAAAGCAAGCCCAATTTGTAATTACCTAATTTTAAATATGTTATTGTTTGAGCCATGTGTAAATTTGTGAGTGTTTCTACACTTTTTACTTCTATGACTAATTGATCCTGTACTAATAAGTCAACGCGATATCCACAATCCAACCGGACTCCTTTATAAAATAAAGGAATTGGCTTCTCCTTTTCTACATTAAGACCTGATTGTGAAATTTTGTAAAATAAACAAGCTTTGTACGCGGATTCTAATAATCCAGGACCTAAAGCAGTATGAATGTCAATGGATAAACCAATGATTTTTCTAGTTAGTAAGTTTAATTCTTCATCATTCATCATATTTAGTTTTTGAGTTAATAATAGAAAACAAATATAAAAAGTATTTTTGAATTAAAAAATATTTTAAAGAAATATTTTTTAATTGTCTTGATAATCAATAAGATAAATTAAATAACCTTTGCGTCCTTTGTGGTTTATCAATCTTTGCGTCCTTTGTGGTTAAATCTTCTCTGTGCTCTTAGCGGTTACATTCTCTTTGCGCCCTTTGCGGTGAAAAAACTCTCTGCGGTCTCTGCGGTGAGAATTCTCTCTGTGTCCTTTGTGGTTAAAAAACTCTCTGCGTCCTTTGTGGTTAAATCTTCTCTGTGCTCTTAGCGGTTACATTCTCTTTGCGTCCTTTGTGGTTAAATCTTCTCTGTGCTCTTAGCGGTTACATTCTCTTTGCGTCCTTTGCGGTGAAACCCTCTCTGTGGTCTATTCCTTGCTTTTAGTGTCGATCCATATTGTCACTGGCCCCCAATTGACTAAACTTACATCCATCATTGCTCCGAATACACCCCCTTGCACTTTTTCCCCAATTTCATATTCTAATCGCTCTACGAATTGCTCATACAAGGGAATGGCAATCTGTGGTGGTGCCGCTTTGATATAGGATGGTCTGTTCCCCTTTTTGGTTGCAGCATGTAAAGTAAATTGGCTAACAACAAGTATATCCCCATCGATATCTGTTACCGAAAGATTCATGACATCTGCAGAATCAGGGAATATTCTTAGTCGTGCAATCTTGGAACATAACCATTCAATGTCCTCTTTCGTGTCTGCTTCCTCAATTCCAACGAGTATCAATAAACCAACACCAATGGAACCGGTTATTTTGTTTTCTACTTTTACACTTCCATTTTTTACTCTTTGGATGACAACTCTCATAATAGGTTTTTTTTAACAACTATTAGACAAAAATAATGAAAATTGACTAATGAAATTGGTCATTTTGCTGAAAAAATGAGAATAATAAAAGTAAAATAGTTATCTTTGCAGAATTAAAAATGCTATTGAATGGAAAAGATAGGTATCATTGGTGGAGGAAATTTGGGAATGATGATGGCTGAAGCTGCACATCGTATGGGTATGCAGATTATTGTTATGGATCCACAACCTGATTGTCCATGTTCTCAATTTGCTGAAGAACAGATTGTTGGCGACTTTACTGATATCAAAAAGATGGAAGAACTCTGTCTTAAATCGGACGTTGTAACCTATGCTTTTGAAAATGTTCCCTATAATTCCATAAAAGAGTTAGGGTTACAATATAACATTCCACAGGGTGAAATGCCTCTGTTTTTGTCGCAACATCGATTACGTGAGAAAATTTCAGCTACTCGTGCCGGTGCCGTATGTGGAGAATATATTCCCGTAAACAATACGTATGAGTTGATTGAAGGAGTTCGCTTAATTGATTATCCTTGTGTTTTAAAAACTTGCAGTACCAACGAAAATAAAGGATATGTATTTCTGGAGGGTGCCGACCAATTTCCTGAAGCTTCTAGAATAGTGGAAAAAAGTCATTGTATCCTCGAAAAATTTGTTCCTTTTGACACGGAAATAAGTATTGTTGTGACACGCAGTATTTTCGGAGATATATCTACATTTCCTATTGCCCAAAATCTGAATAGAGGCTCCCACCTTTTGATGAGTATCGTTCCTGCTGCCATTACCGATGAGGTGCGCCATAAAGCTGAATTGATGGCTAAAACAATGATGAGAAATCTCGGATTTGTCGGAACTTTAACTATAGAAATGTTTGTAGTAGGCGATGATGTGCTCTTTAATGAAATGGCTCCTCATCCTCATAATTCTGGAAATTACACTATTGAAGGGTGTAAAATTAGTCAATTTGAACAACATATACGCGCAATTACAGGTTTGCCTCTCGAAGATACTTCTTTGGTTCAACCTGCTATATCTGTCAGCTTCTTTGGTCAACATATTAATGGTGTTAAAGAGCTTGAAAAACAATCACTTCCAAATGTTTTTGTTCATGATTATCTGAAAACTGAAATTGTTGAGGATTCTAAAATGGGTCACGTTACCTTCTTGAATTATTCCAAAGGGGAAGTGGATCAAATTGTAGCGCAATATTGGGCTTTGTTATAATAAAAATTTGTTTTTTGTACAGGATTTAGGGACAAGATGAAAAAAGAAGAACAAAAGGATTTTCAACCCGTTACCGGGGATGATGTTGTTGTATTTTTACAACCCAACGATGAAAAAAAACCGATTATACAAAAGGTTAAAAAAACTTATAAAAAAAGAGAACCTAAGAAGATTGTTCTTACAGAGTTTGCTGCCTTAGACTTCGAAACGGCAAACCGTTATCCAACAAGTATTTGTAGCGTTGGCGTCGTGATTGTTAAAGATGGACAAATTGTGGATAAAATCTATCATCTCGTGAAACCTGAACCTCATTTCTACAACTATTTCAACACCCGAATTCACGGCCTTACAGAAAAAGATACCCATAATGCCCGTAACTTTAAAGAAGTTTGGAGTGAAATTGACAAGAAAATAGGCTCTTTACCCATTGTTGCACATAATAATGTTTTCGAGAGAGGTTGTCTAAAGGCAGCGCATCAAATGTACCAGATGTACTATCCCAACTATCCTATACACTGTACTTGCCAGGGTTCCCGTAAAGTGTTTCCTGATCTTGAAAATCATAAACTGAATACCGTCGCAGCCCACTGTGGTTTTGATTTAACCAATCATCATAATGCACTCGCTGATGCAGAAGCTTGCGCTTATATTGCAATGAAAGTTTTTGCTGAATAAAAAATCTTTTCTTCTTAATCCTTTTACGTATTAATTTAATATTTGGGTATTATTTTTCGGTTCATTATTATTTTGAACTCACTAGTGTCCCATTAAAATTTGAGTGTTTTTAAAAATCAAATAAATTTGGCTCAATAATTCTTAAACGATCTTTATCATCTTGAAGTTTTGGTTTTTCGAACAGGTCTCGAAGATGAGTTTTATCAGTTAATGATATACTTAATATTTGCAATACTTCGTACGTACTTCTATCAAGTTGCATGTCTTTTTGGATTATAGCAACCAAACAGTAAGTGCATATAGCAACGTAAATTTGGATACGAACTGCATTTTCAGTTGTCCCCCAGAATTTTTTTATTTTAAGATGCTGTTTTAACCATTTAAAAAACAACTCAACTTGCCAGCGATTCTTATAAAGTTCTGCAGCCTGAAGTGCTGAAATATGCATTGCATTTGTTAAGAAAACGAACTCACGTTTTTGTTCTTCATCCCAGTATTTGACTAAACGAAGTCTTTCCGGATAGTATTGATTTGGATAAAATCCAGTCAATTCAATCAAGATATCTGAAAGTACATTTTTAGGTAATCTACGTTTCCATTTAATGACTTTATACTGTAGATTCTTTTTTGCCCTGATAACGAAGAAAGCTTGAATTTGGTGAATCTTATACAGCATTTTAAAATTGTTGTAGGCCCTGTCAAATATGTAATAAGAACCTGACTCATAAGGAATTTCTTTCATAGCCTTTGAATCGTGTACAGACGCTTCGGTGATATGAAAAAATGCAGGTACTTGTGTCTCTATATCGTATAAGGTATGCACCTTGATTCCACCTTTTTTCTTGCGAAACTTCGCCCACCAAAAAACGGAAAGGCATAAATCAATGGTTGTTGAATCGAAAGCATATACATTCCCCCCAAGTTTGAATATGTCAGAAACTCTTTTCTGTCGTGCCTCATTCATCATGTAGTAAGCAAATTCTTCAACAATACGATAATCTCTGTCTTGATTGGCTCTTGCCAGGGATGATTTTGAAACATTTTTACCCAAGCCCAAGTGATATGATTTGGAATGATGAGCATCCAATGCTACAATCAAATCTCTCAGACTTTCACGGTTGGATAATTGTCCGAACATCATAGCAAGTAGTTGATTCCAACAGGTAAAATGTTTCACGTATTTGTCGCCATCAAACTTGCGGACAATATAATTGAATTTATTCCTATCTATAAAAGAGGTTAACTGAGCGAAAACGTATTTATCTTTATGCATTTGCAAAACTTTTTATTGTAATGCAAAAGTGCTATTTGAAATCCGTTTAATCGAAAAAACTCAGCAAATAACTAAATTTCAAATATTTCAAAGAATATTTTTAGATTTTAATGGGACACTAGTGTTTTGAACTTTAAAATAAGTTAATATTTCTTAACGTTATAAAATGCTGTAACACTTTATGTTTTTTTGAGTCTAATTATAACAGAAAATACATTTAAATCCCATAATATGAAAAAAGTTTTATTTTTATTCTTTTCCATTCTTTGTTTATTTCAGAGTTATGGTCAACAAACAATCGTAGTTGCGAATGGAACAACAACAAACGTGTATCTACCGGTTTACGGTTATATGATGGATGTAAATCAACATAATCAGTTGATCTATCCCGCATCACAAATTTCAACCATTTCCGGAGCACTCATTCTCAAAATGTCTTTTGATGGAAATCCAACCGTTACAAACAATTGGGGTGGTGCTACTGCTGTAATTAGTCTCGCAACTACACCTGATTCAGATTTTGTGAATCCTGTTTTTGACACGACAGCATTAACTCAAGTCTATTCAGGCCCCATCTCTGTTGTAAATGGTATTATGACCATTCAATTTATCACTCCATTTTTGTATCAAGGAGGTAACTTATTGGTGGATATTGTTACTACAACCAATGGAGACGATGGAACTATGACCTTCTTTGGAGTTACATCCAATAGTGCGGGTCTTAGTTTGTTAGAATACGATACAGATCCTACCATGGTTCCATTTCTTCCCAGAAATACTATTGAGTATGTGATAGGAACTCCTATCGTTTTAACTCATCCTGCATCTAATATTTTGGATCAATCAACAACCTTGCACGGTGCATTTTATAATCTTACTTCAAATAATTATGGATTCCAGTACAGATTAAGTAGTACCACAGATTGGACAAGTGCCACAACTGTTCAAGCAACTTCTAACCCTATGCAGGAAGATATCACCAATTTAACTCCGAATACAGACTATATTTATCGTGGGTTTGCATCAGACGGTACGATAACCTATTATGGAGACTCCATCTATTTCTCTACGATTCCAACTCCCGATACACTACCATACCTTTGCAATTTTGAAGATACAACACAAAATACTAGATGGATTATGACTAATGGAGCAGAAATAAATCAATGGTTTATTGGAGCTCCCGGATCAAATGGTCCTGCAGGAAATGGTTTGTATATATCTGATGACAACGGAGTTACTGCAAATTATGATAGTACTGGAGCTTCCACAGTAATGGCCTCCACTTATATTCATTTTAATGATGCGTATGAATTTACTTTGTCATTTGATTGGCTAGGTATGGGTGGATACTGGGAAGGTTACGTTACAGCTTATTTAGTACCTATTAATTACACACTTACACCTGGGACAATGATACCATACACATACAACGTTACCCCTCAGTTAATGGGTTATGCTTCATGGCAACATTATACTGCAATTTTAGGTTCTCAATACTCCAATAATACCTATCAACTCGTTTTTCTATGGTATAACGAATCCTACGGAATTGGATCAAATCCTCCTGGAATGGTGGATAATATTGCTGTTACTCCATTATCATGCCCAACACCAACAAATCTTGCTTTTTCTAATTTAGGAACCAATTCAGTACAATTAGCTTGGAGTCAAGCAACTTCTGCCCCTGAATTTTTAGTTTCTTATCAAATAGAGGGAGATACTACATGGACAACCATTTCTGTTTCAGATACAACTACAATCTTATCTAATTTAACTCCTGCAACAGTTTACAATGCCTACGTAACAGCTGTTTGTGCCCCTGGAGATACTTCCTTTAGTACATTTTCAGTGAGCTTTACTACATTATGTAATGCTGAAATGGCTCCAACCGCTTTGGAAACATTTATGAATGTACTTCCTTCATCCTGCTGGAGTATTAAGACAGGTTCCTTACCTCAAACCGGAAATGCAATCTTAAATGACGCGCAATGGGGATGGGATATGAGTTTGACTTTTGCTACACCTACCATTTCTGTAAATATGTATTCTGATGAATGTCAATATTGGTTGTTAACTCCATCTATTGATCTAGGTTCAGGTTCAACTCAATTTCAACTAGATTTTGATATTGCACGGACTGCCTACGGATCCTCCAGTATTGGGAACCTCCATCAATCTCCCAACGCACGCTTCGTTGTTTTGATCTCAACCGATAATGGTCTTACATGGAATAATACAGGCATTTTGATGGATTGGAACAATACTACAGGAATCCCATTCAGTACAATTAATAATACACTTCAAACTCAATCTATTCCTTTATATGATTCCGTTGCAATGGCACCCTATTCAGGTATAGTCAGATTTGCTTTTTATGCTTACGAAAATGATCCTAATTATATATATGATAATGATTTACATATTGACAATTTTCAAGTTCTTCCCTACAATTCTTGTTTAAGACCCACTAATCTAGTGACTTCAAATATGACTTTAAGTTCCATTGATTTAGGATGGAGTGCAAACGGATCTGCTACTCAATGGCAAATTGAATATGGTCCATCAGGTTTTACCCATGGAACAGGAACCTATGTTACGGTTACTAATAATCCATATACTATTACAAACCTAACATCTGCAACTAATTACGATTTTTATGTTAGATCGATCTGTGGAGCAGGTGATACAAGTTATTGGTCAAGTATGATCTCAGCTGCAACATCTTGTCCTCCTGCAACATTACCATTTGCAGAATCGTTTAATACTCCTCTGTTTCCACCCTGCTGGACACAAACTAAATCAGGCTCTATAGAGTCTTTGATTTGGGCTGTTGAAGATTTTGGAGCAGCTGGTGGTACCGGTTACGAAATGATCACCGAGATGTATTTTGGATACGGAGTTTCCAGATTGATCTCTCCACCAATTGATTTCACCGGAGCTCCTTATGCTTTGCTTACCTTCAAACAGTTGTACTTGGATGAAGATGGAGTTACAACTTTAAAAATCCAAACTAGTCCGGACTTAATCAACTGGACTGATCAACCTTATACATATACAGTTAGCGGTGGAATTGTTGGTCCTGAAACAGCTACTTTGGTAATGACTGTTCCTACTGGGGTCAATTATGTAGCTTGGGTGATTGATGGAGACCACGAACTGATTGGATGGGCTGTGGATGATATTACCATTGAAGTGACTACTGAACCATGTCTTGAACCTTTCAACTTACAAGTAAATTCCATTACCAGTTCCAGTGCTGTAGCTACCTGGTCACCAGGTGGAACTGAAACATCCTGGATTGTGGAATATAAAGTATCCAGTGCAGATAACTGGACATCTGCAACTACTTCCACTCCTACATTTACAATGAACGGATTACAAAGCAATGCCAATTATCTTGTTAGAGTTAAAGCAGTTTGTACGGAAGGAGAAAGTGATTTTACAGCAAATGTACCTTTCTCTACAACTGTAGGAATTGATGAAAATATTTTAAATCAATCTGTTGATATCTACCCTAATCCAACCTCTTCAATTCTTACCATAAAGGTAAATCAAGATGATCTTTCGATTCAAAATGGAAAAGTATTCGATATGTACGGTAAATTGATGAAAGATATCGCTACTCAAAATGAAATTACTCAAATTGATGTATCTTCCTTTGCTTCAGGAGTTTATTTCTTACAATTGCAGACAAACCGGGGAACCATCAATAAAAAGTTTGTGAAGAAATAATAATTTATAGTATAAATTTAAAAAGGGGCTTTTATAGCTCCTTTTTTTTATTTGGGCATTCCGGCTTCCCATCCCACGAATCCACCCACGCCGTCGGTCTCCACCTCTAAGTCCGCAGTCCAAAAAAAAAAACCCCTACTTTCGTAAGGGCCTTTTTGGATAGTTATGTATTAAAAAATACTATTGAACGATTTTTAAGAATTGTTCAGATTTTTTATAACGTTTGAATTCAGCGTCTTTTTTAGCTTTTGCTTTTAACGTTGGATCTTGTTTGATCGCGTTGGTAAGGTTTGTGTAAACATCTTGTTCAACGTTGGTTCTTGCAGCAACAACTGCTAGTAAGTAATAAACTTTTGCATCTTTTGGAGTTACACACTCTAAAGTTCCTTTTGCAGCAGCATAATCTCTGGATAAAATTTGAGCTAATGCTACACCATAATCACAACTTCTGTTACCCATAGCTTGTTTTGCTCCGGTATAGTCACCATCTAATATTTTGAATAAACCTAAGTTGTAATCTTGTTTTACAGGATTAACGGATGCTTTTGCAGATTTTTCGAATGTTTCTCTGGCAGCTTTTAAATCACCACCTAAGAATTGCGCAATAGCTAAATTGTTTAAAATCATTCCGTTGTTTGGAGAAATGGCAGCAGCTTTTTCTAAATGTCCTTTTGCAGCAGTTAAGTTAGCTACGTTT